>Ga0302314_10001742_pt1 | contig 40780 bp, 27 predicted proteins | sample III_Palsa_N2_3_FD_200533 | JGI IMG/M metagenome (GOLD analysis project Ga0302314, IMG submission 200533) | Peat permafrost microbial communities from Stordalen Mire near Abisko, Sweden - III_Palsa_N2_3 | ecosystem: Environmental > Terrestrial > Soil > Palsa > Peat permafrost | place: Sweden... | reverse complement strand
GGACATGTATCACCCGAGTGTCGACACTCCACTCGCAAAGGCTGTTTGATATTTGTCTTGATGGAACGCGGCAAGTAGGTTTTTACCTGCCATCGGCCTTTCGATCAGATCTTTCCCCACATACAAATCATTCGTCTGCAGGGCTGCTAGCAGCAATAGATTTGTGTTTATAGATCTTGAAATAAAAACGACCTAACGAAAACGGCTCACGCATGGCCGTTCAAGTATCGCCACATCGGCGATGCGGTGACTTCGTATGGCCTATTGAAAAGCGTCATTAAGAATTGCCAGGCCGGGCGGTGCCCGATTGCCGGAAGAATAAGGACGTGTGATGAATAACTACGAGCATGCATCGTTGCCCTTGACCACCGCACAACGCGGTCTGTGGGTCGGCCAGAAAATGGTAGCCGCCGGCGCCACGATGAATATTGCCGAGGCGGTCGAAATCTGTGGCCGGATCGATCCGGCGCTTTTCCAGCAGGCGTTGCGGCAGTTGGCCTGCGAAACGGAAACGCTGCGCGTGCGCATCGTTGAGCAGGACGGCAAGCCACGACAGATTATCCAGCCGGCCTACACGGGCGAATTTCCGTTTATCGATGTCAGCGGCGAAGCCGATCCGGCGGCAGTCGCGAAAGCCTGGATGAACGACGAGGTCGTGCGTCCACTCGATCTGGCGCGCGATCCGCTATGGGTCGGCGCGTTGTTCAAGCTAGCCGACGATCGTTACTACTGGTATCAGCGCGCGCATCATGCGGTGTTCGACGGTTACAGCGGCGGCATGACGGCGCGTCGGGTGGCCGAGCTTTATACGGCGTATGCCGAGGGACGCGAGCCGGCGCCGTGCGAGTTCGCTCCGCTGCACACGCTGATCGAGGCGGAGGCGGCCTATCGCGGCTCGGATCGCTATGGTCGCGATCGCGATTACTGGAAACAGCAGTTGGCCCAGTTGCCCGAGGCGGTCACGCTGTCCCGCCGAACTCGCCGGCACAGCATGGGCGGTCTGCGGCGCAGCATCGGCCATCTCTCGGTCGACACGACGCAGCGTTTGGGTGAATTGGGCAAGCGCATCGGAGCGAGCTTGCCGCAGGTATTGATCGGCCTGGTCGCCGCCTACTATCACCGTGCTACCGGCGCCAGCGACCTGGTCATCGGCATGCCGGTTTCGGGCCGGATCAACGCCACTTTGCGCGGTGCGCCGGGAATGGTGGCGAACGCGATAAGCATTCGGCTGTCGCTTACCGCGCAGACGACTGCGACGGAACTGTTTGCGCAAGTGTCGAAAACCGTGCGGCAGTCATTGCGGCATCAACAATACCGCTATGAGGATTTGCGCCGCGATCTTGGCCTGATGGGGCAGGGCCAGCACATCGCCTGGCTTGGCGTAAACATCGAGCCGTTCGACTATCAGCTCAATTTTGCCGGCGCCGGCGCAATCGGGCACAACATGTCCAATGGTTCGGCCGAGGATCTCACGGTGTTCGTCTACGACCGCGGCAACGGTAGCGAGCTGCGGTTCGATTTCGACGCCAATCCCGCACTTTATTCGATGGACGAACTCGATGAACATCGGCGCCGGCTGGTGCGCCTGATCGAAGCCGTCCTGGCCGACCCGGCTCAGCCGTTGCGGCAGCTCGACATACTCGGCGACGAGGAGCGCCAGCGCCAGCTGGTCGAGTGGAACGACACCGCAGCACTGCTGCTCGATGAGCGCCTGCCGGCACAGGTCGCACGCCAGGCGGAGCTGACCCCCGAGGCGCCGGCCGTCATGTTCGAACGTAACATGATCAGTTACCGCGAGCTGCACGCGCGTAGCGTCAGGCAAGCACAACAATTGCTCGCCGACGGGGTGGAGCCGGGCGACGTGGTGGCCGTGGCCTTGCCGCGCAGCGAACAATTGCTGGTGGTGCTGCTGGCGATCATGCGAACCGGCGCGGCGTATCTGCCGATCGACCTGGACAGCCCGGCCGAGCGTACGGAACTGGTGCTGGCGGATGCTTCGCCGATTGCCTTGATCACCTTGCCCGAGATGAACCCGCGGTTCGCGCGCGGCGGCCTGCTTCTGCTGCAACCGGAGCAATACGACGAATCCTCGGTCGAGATTCGACACGCGCCGGATCTCAGCATGGCGGAGGGTGCCGCCTACGTGCTCTACACTTCCGGTTCCACCGGCCGGCCCAAGGGCGTGGAAGTCACTCACCGCAATCTGGGCAACTTCCTGCAAGGCATGCGGAATCAGCTCAAGCCGGTGGCCAGCGATCGTTTTCTGGCGTTGACCACGACGATCTTCGATATCGCGGCGCTGGAGCTGTACCTGCCGCTGACGGTGGGCGCGCGCGTGGTCATGGCCAGCAGTGCAGCGGCGCACAACCCGCCGTTGCTGGCGCGGCTGATCCGGCGCAGCGGCGTCACCCATATGCAAGCCACGCCATCGCTATGGCGTGTGCTGTTGAGCAGTGTCGAGGCGAAGCTGGACGGTGTGCACGTGCTGGTCGGCGGCGAAGCGCTCAGCGCCGAGCTGGCCGGCCGCTTGCAACAAAAGGCCGCGCGCGTCACGCAGTTCTACGGGCCGACCGAAACCACCGTGTGGTCGACCGCGATGGAGCTGGACAGGCTTGGCGCGAACGAGGCTGGCGAGGCACCGCCGATCGGCCGGCCGATTCTGAATACCCGGGTTTATGTGCTCGACGAAGATTGCCAGCTGCTGCCGACTGGCGCTATCGGCGAGCTGTACATCGGCGGCGCCGGCGTCGCCAAGGGTTATCTGCACCGTCCGCAACTCACCGAAGAGCGGTTCCCGGCGGATCCATTCGCGAACGATGGCAGCCGCATGTATCGCACCGGCGATCGGGTGCGCTGGAGTGATGACGGCATGCTGAGCTTTGTCGGCCGTATAGATGGCCAGGTGAAAATTCGTGGCCATCGCGTCGAGCTGGGCGAAATCGAAACCCAGCTGCTTGGCCACCCCGCCATCGCCGCCGCCGCCATCGCCGCGCACCGCGATGCGGAAGGCGCGATCACGCTGGCGGGCTACCTGGTCGCGGTGGCCGACGCAACGATCGATCTCGACGATGCGCGCGCCTGGCTGGCCGGTCGCCTGCCCAGCTACATGATGCCTGCCAGCTTCACGCTGCTCGAGACGTTGCCACTGACCGCGAGCGGCAAGCTGGATCGCAAGGCTTTGCCGGCGCCCGAACGGCTCAGCCGGGCGGCTTATGTGGAGCCGGTGACGCCGATCGAATGGAAACTGGCGGCGCTGTGGCAGCAGATTCTGGGGCTGGAACGCGTGGGCCGGCACGATAATTTCTTCGAGATCGGCGGCGACTCGCTCAAGGCGGCCGAGATGATCGCGCGCTTCCCCGAGCATTTCTCGATGGAGTTGCCATTGAGCAGTCTATTCGAGGCCTCCACTATCGCCGGTATGGCTGGTTATCTGCAGCGTGCGGACACGCAAAGCGATCCACTGGGTCCGCTGCTGCCGCTGCGCGTGTCACAGCAGGAGCGCCCGCTGTTCTGCGTCCATCCGGTGGTCGGCCTAAGCTGGGGTTATGCCAACCTGCTGCGCCATCTGGACGGCCAACTGCCGGTGTATGGCCTGCAGGCGCGTGGCTTGCGCGACGGCGCCGCGTTGCCCAGCAGCATTGAGGAGGTTGCGGCCGATTATCTGGCGCAGATCCGGCGCATCCAGCCGCACGGGCCATATCGCCTGCTGGGCTGGTCGCTGGGTGGCTTGATCGCGCACGCAATCGCTGCGCAATTGCTGGCGCAGGGCCAGCGCGTGGAATGCCTGGCGATGATGGATTCGTATCCGTTCGTCACCGAGGCCGCGCAGACGCATGGCGACGAGGCGCACGAGGTCCGGGCGATCCTGCATTTTCTCGGCTTCCATCGACTCGCGACAGAGAATCCGCCGGCGGACATGGATGCGTTGAGCGAGGTGCTATGCCGCGAATACGACGTGTTTTCGGTGCCGCTGGTGCAGGAGATCATCAAGAGCGATCCACGCTTGATCGATCACGTATCGGCGGTGACACGCAACAATCTGCGGCTCGCGCGGCGGTATCAGCCGCCGCGAATCGACACCGACCTGCTGTACTTCCATGCCGCTGCCCGAGAGCAGGTCGAGATGTCCGCGGTCCATGTCGATGGCCTGCTGCACTATCAGCCGTGCGCATGGCGACCGTTCGTCGGCGGCCGGATGGAAATACACCCGATCGATTGCCGCCACCAGAACATGCTGGAGTCCGCGCCGGCGGCGCAGATTGGCGAGGTGTTGCGGCAAAAGCTGGCCGCCTTGCACGAGGCCACGCCGCGCCCGGCATCGGTGCTGCCGCCACTGAATGTAGGCGATCGCGAGGTGGTCTATGCGTGACTCGGCCGGCATCGCGCATGCCGAGCGCGATTCGAGCGCCGGTGCGCGCGCGCCGGTCGCGATCTTCACCATCGGCACGCAGGGCGACATCCGCCCTTGCGTGGCTTTGGGGCAGGGTTTGCAGCGTGCCGGCCATCCGGTGCGCATCGTCACCAGCGACAACTTCGCTGCGCTGGTGCGCGGCGCCGGGCTGGAATTCTTTCCGCTGACCAGCAATTTCCAGACATTGCTCGAGGCCGACCGCAGCATCGCCGACCAGGGACTGAACATGCGCGTGATGGCGCGCACCTTTCGGGATCGCTTCGCCGCATGGGCGACGCACTGGGTAAGCGAAGGCATGGCGGCCAGCGAAGGCGCCGGGTTGCTGATCGGCGTGGGCAACAGCACGTTGCTGGCCAAGGCGCTGGCCGAGGCGCGTGGCGTTCGCTTCGTGGCGGCGCAGCTGCAGCCGCTGACGCCATCGAGGATTCTGCCGCCGATGTTGCTGGCTGGGACCAGCGGCAAGCTGCCGCCCAGGCTGAGCATGGGCGCTTATCATCTGCTGCGCCTGCTGGTGTGGCATGTGATGCGTCCGGCCATCAACGACATCGTGCGGCCGCAGCTGGGGCTGCGCCGATATCCCTGGTATGGGCCGTACTTCAACACGGGGCAACCCGACAACCGCACCGTCTACGGCTTCAGCCGGCATGTGTTGCCGCGGCCGGCGGACTGGCCGGACACGGCGCAGGTTGCTGGCTACTGGTTTCTCGATCAGCCGCAATGGCGGCCAACGGAAGCCTTGCGCGATTTTCTCGAGGCCGGCCCCCGGCCGGTCTATATCGGTTTCGGTAGCATGGTCAGCAAGGACGCCGTGGGGTTCACCGCGAAAATACTCGATGGCGTACGCAGGAGCGGCCAGCGCGCCGTACTGGCGACCGGCTGGGGCGGCCTGGACGGTGCCGATGGTGCGCAAGGCGAGCAGATTTTCTTCCTACGCGATGCGCCGCACGATCAGCTGTTTCCATTGATGTCGGCGGCGGTACATCACGGCGGCGCGGGCACCACGGCCGCCGCCGCGCGCGCGGGTATTCCCTCGGTTATCGTGCCGTTCTATGGCGATCAACCGTTCTGGGCGCACTGCCTCAACCGTCAGGGCGCCGCGCCGCCGGCGCTGGATCGCAAGCACCTTACTGCCGATGAACTAGCGCTGGCGCTGGCCGCCGTGCAACAGCCGGCGATGCAGCGCGCCGCGGCGGCGCTTGGCCAGTCCATTCGCACCGAAAATGGCGTGACCGCGGCGGTACGTCAGTTGCATGCCTGGGGCATGCTGGATGCATGTGCGGCGGCGGTGCCGAACCCAGCGGCGGAGACATTTTCATCTCCGCGCGCAGAGCGCGTGGCGTCGAATTGAGCCAGACCGAGGCGCCATGAAAACGCGCGCGCCGTACTGGAGTCGAGGCGCTTAGACCGGCTCCAGCCAGCCCCAGCGATCGTTGGTGCGGCCGTCGAACAGGCCGAAGAACAGTTCCTGCAGGCGACGAGTCACGCGACCAGCCTTGCCCGCGCCGATCTGCTTGCCGTCCACCGAGCGGATCGGCGTGATTTCGGCGGCGGTGCCGCACATCAGGATCTCGTCGGCGAGGTAGAGATACTCGCGCGGGATGTCGCGCTCCACCACTTCGATGCCTTCTTCCAGTGCCAGCGTCTTCAAGGTATCGCGGGTGATGCCGGCGAGAATGGAAGCGCTGGCCGGCGTGGTATGCAGCACGCCGTCGAAGACCAGGAACAGATTCTCACCTGCGCCTTCGCTGAGCAGGCCGCTGGATGCCAGCGCGATGCCTTCGCCGAAGCCGAGCCGGCGCGCCTCGCGTGCGATCAGCTGGCCGGAAAGGTAATTGCCGCCGGCCTTGGCGCCGGCCGGAATGGTGTTCGGCGCAAAGCGCTGCCAGCTCGACACGCAGGCGTCGATGCCTTGCTTCAATGCCTCCGGCCCGAGATACGGGCCCATCGGCCACGCAGCGACCGCCACGTCGATCGGCGTTTCCGCGGACAGGCCGAAACCGCCCAGGCCGCGATAGGCGACGGGACGCAGATAGGCGGCGTCGAGCTTGTTCTTGGTGATCACGGCGCGGCAGGCGGCGGCCAGTTCGTCCTGCGTGCACGGCAGCACCATGTCGTAGATCTTGGCGGACAGGAACAGCCGCTTCAGGTGATCGGTGAGCCGGAAGATCGCCGCGCCATCCGGCGTGACATAGCTGCGGATGCCTTCGAATACCGAAGAGCCGTAATGCAGCGCGTGTGCCATCACATGCGTGGTGGCCTCATGCCAGGGCTTGATTTCGCCGTTCTGCCAGATCCATTCGGGGTATTGCTGCGCCATGACGGTTCTCCGGTTGACCGCCTATATTAACCTGCGACGTGGCGGGTTCTCTATTTTGAGAACCGCTCTCATGAGCGCAGGCTCGATGAAAGCGGCATTCAGTTCGGCGGCAGCAACCACAGGCAGCCCGAGCGCCGGGTCATGCCGAGCCGGGTTTCATGGGCGGCGCCGCTGCCGTCGTTGCTGCTGGTGTGGATCACCAGCAGCTTGGCATCACCGATGGGAGCTGGCGGTGGCGGCGGCGGGGCCGTGCCGGAAGTGCCCGGGTTTTCAGAAAGTGATGGTGGATTGTCGGTATCGGCGGTTGAAGGAGCATCGCTGGCCGTGTCGAGATCGAGCAAGGAGCGATCCATCAGCGCGCTCAGCGTTCGCGTGGTCGCCACCACGGAGCCCTTGCCGTAGCCGTTCCACAGCATCAGGCCGGTAAGGCGGTTGGGATCGTGCGCGGCGAACGCGTCCACCACGGCCTGCTTCAATGCGTCCAGGTTGTTGGCGCAGAGGATCGGCGGTGGCGCGCCGGGTGCGCTGATGCTCGCAGGCGCGGTGGTCGAGGCGGGCGTGGGAAGGGCCGGTGTGGCCTGCACATCGGCGCACATGCGGTCGGTGAAGACGGACTGGCCGTTGGCGTCGACGCAGTGATGGATCGGCGCGGGATCGTTCACCCACGCCCGCCCGATCAGTGGAAGCGACAGCAGGATCAGGACGAGCAAGAAGCGCATGCGACAAGCATAGCCGCTAACGGATTGCAGGCCTGCGGCGTTCAAGCGAGCTGCTGCAGTACTGCCTCGGTCGCCCTGGCGCGATTGATCGTATAGAAGTGCAGGCCGGGCGCGCCGCCGTCGAGCAGGCGACGGCACAGCTGGGCTACCACCTCGGTGCCGAGCTCGCGGATCGCGGTGGCGTCGTCGCCGTGCGCCTGCATGCGCTTCACCATCCAGCGCGGAATTTCCGCGCCGCAGCTTTCCGAGAAACGGCGCAGCTGGGTGAAGTTGGCGATCGGCATGATGCCGGGCACGATCGGCGCGCGCACGCCGAGTTTGCGCACGTCGTCGACGAAGCGAAAATACGCATCGGCGTTGAAGAAATACTGGGTGATCGCGCCGTTCGCGCCGGCGTCGATCTTCGCCTTGAAGTGGCGCAGGTCATCCAGCGCGTTGTCGGCCTGCGGATGCACTTCCGGGTAGGCCGCCACCTCGATGTGGAAGTAGTCGCCGCTGTGCTCGCGAATGAAGCGGACCAGTTCGGCGGCGTAGCGGAAGTCGCCCGGCGAAGCCATGCCGGAGGGCAGGTCGCCGCGCAGTGCAACGATGCGCCGGCAACCCCGCGCGCGGTACTGGTCCAGCAGCGCGGAAATCTCCGCACGGCTGCCGCCCATGCAGGAAAGATGCGGTGCTACCGAATAGCCATGCTTCGCGTGCAGGTGCTCCACCGTCTCGCCGGTGTACTGCAGGGTGGAGCCACCGGCGCCGAAGGTCACCGAGACGTATTCCGGCTGGTGGACGGTCAGCAACTGCGCCGCGCGGTCGAGCTGGGCGCGCTGCTCGTCGGTCTTGGGCGGGAAGAATTCGAAGCTGATCGACGGCATCGCTATGTTCCGGATGGGGCACTGGCACCAGTATATATCTCTATTTCCGGATGAAGCGATATATGGCTTGAAATGGGGCGTTCCATCGCCGGAAATGCCGGCGCGGTCACATGTCCGGCGGCTCGCGCCCGAGCCGGCTGGACGTAGAAAAGGGAAGGGCGCATCGCTGCGCCCTTCCGTGTTCCAGCTCGAAACCGATGTCGATCAGTAGCGGTAGTGATCCGGCTTGTACGGGCCTTCCACCGGCACGCCGAGGTAGCCGGCCTGCTCCTTGGTGAGTGTGGTCAGCTTCACGCCGATCTTCTCCAGGTGCAGGCGCGCGACTTCCTCATCGAGCTTCTTCGGCAGGATGTACACCTTTGCCTCGTAGCTGTCCTTGTTCGCCCACAGGTCGATCTGCGCCAGCGTCTGATTGGAGAACGAGTTGGACATCACGAAGCTCGGATGGCCGGTGGCGCAGCCGAGATTAACCAGACGACCCTCGGCCAGCAGGAAGATCGCGCGGCCATCGGAGAACACGTACTTGTCCACCTGCGGCTTGATGTTGATCTTTTCCACACCGGCCAGTTCGTTCAGCGCATCGACCTGGATCTCATTGTCGAAGTGACCGATGTTGCAGACGATCGCCTGGTCCTTCATCGACTTCAGGTGATCCAGCGTCAGCACATCCTTGTTGCCGGTGGTGGTGACGTAGATGTCGCCACGGCCGAGCGTGCTCTCGACGGTATTGACCTCGAAACCTTCCATCGCTGCCTGCAGCGCATTGATCGGGTCGATCTCGGTGACGACTACGCGGGAGCCGTAGGCACGCAGCGAATGCGCGCAGCCCTTGCCGACATCGCCGTAGCCGCAGACCACGGCGACCTTGCCGGCCAGCATCACGTCCATCGCGCGCTTCAGGCCGTCGGCCAGCGACTCGCGACAGCCGTACAGGTTGTCGAACTTGCTCTTGGTCACCGAATCGTTGACGTTGATCGCCGGCACCAGCAGCGACTTCGCCTCGGCCAGCTGATAGAGGCGATGCACGCCGGTGGTGGTCTCCTCGGAAACGCCCTTCCAATCCTTCACCACGGTGTGCCAGAACGTCGGGCGCTCCTTGTGCACGCGCTTGAGCAGGTTCTTGATCACCTGCTCCTCGTGCGAGGACGCCTTCTCGTCCACCCACTTCGCGCCGTTCTCCAGCTCGTAGCCCTTGTGGATCAGCAGCGTCACGTCGCCGCCATCGTCCACCACTAGCTGCGGGCCGAGGAAGCCGCCCTTGCCGTCGGGGAAGCTGAGCGCGTCCATCGTGCAGTCCCAGTACTCCTCCAGCGTTTCGCCCTTCCAGGCGAACACCGGCGTGCCGCTGGCGGCGATCGCGGCGGCGGCATGGTCCTGGGTCGAGAAAATGTTGCACGAGGCCCAGCGCACGTCGGCGCCGATGTCCTTCAGCGTCTCGATCAGCACGGCGGTCTGAATCGTCATGTGCAGCGAGCCGGTCACGCGGACGCCCTTCAGCGGCTGCGTGGTGGCGTGCTTCTTGCGGATCGACATCAGGCCCGGCATCTCGTGCTCGGCGATGTCCAGTTCCTTGCGGCCCCAGTCGGCGAGCGAAAGGTCGCGGACCTTGTAGTCAGGGGTGGTGATTTCTTTGCTGACAGCGTTCATGCATCTCTCCGGTTCGTTGCGAATCGCTTCGCAGTTAGTAACCGGGCGCCGTTGTAGAGCTGGCCGTGTCGAGCCTGGCCGTGGTGATCACCCCAGCCGCACGGATGTTCCGCGTGGCTGGCGGCAGTCGCGGAAGATCCGCAGCACCGACGGTCGCAGCGCCCCTCGACAGGCAGGGGAAGTTCCTATTGTAACCGACACGTAAGCCGATAGCTTGGTAGTCTTGCGATGAGATTCTGATGGAGTTACTGCGTGGACGAAAGCCGCGAAATCGAGTTCCTGCCGCACGACGGCCCGCTGCGCGACGACGTGAACCGCCTCGGCACCCTGGTCGGGCGCATGCTGGCTGAGCAGGGCGGCGAGGCGTTCTTCGAGCGGGTGGAATCGGTGCGGCGGGCGGCGATCCGCCGCCGCCGCGAAGGGCAGCCGGTGGACGCGCTGGCCGATACCCTCGGCGGACTCGCCGCGGCCGATGCCGAGGCGCTGGCGCGGGCGTTCGCCAGTTACTTCCAGGCGGTCAACATCGCCGAGCGCGTGCATCGCATCCGCCGCCGCCGGGACTACCAGCGCGAAGGTGACGCGGCGCAGCCGGAGTCGCTGCTCGATGTGCTCACCCGGCTGAAGGCGCAGGGCGTCGAGGCGAAGGAGCTGCTCGGCTGGCTGGACCGGCTGCACGTCGAGCCGGTGTTCACCGCGCATCCGACTGAGGCCGTGCGCCGCTCGTTGCTGGAGAAGGAGCAGGCCATCGTGCGCGCGCTCATCGACAGCTTCGATCCCACCCGTACGCCGCAGGAGCGCATCGAGGACGACGACCGCATCTACATGGCGCTGTCCTCCGGCTGGCAGACCGCCGAGGCCTCGCCGGTGCAGCCGAGCGTGCAGGACGAGCACCACCACGTCGGCTTCTATCTGGCCAACCCGATCTACCGCATCGTGCCGGCGCTCTACGAGGAGCTGGGCCGCGCGCTGCTGACGGTCTACGGCGTGGCGATGGAACTGCCGCGGCTGCTCAGCTTCGCCACCTGGGTCGGCGGCGACATGGACGGCAACCCGAACGTCGGCGCGGAGACCATCGCCGCCAGCCTGTCCACCCAGCGCGCGCACGTGCTGGAACATTATGTCGAGGACATGCGTTCGCTGGCCCGCCTGCTCAGCCAGACCGAGGAGCGGGTGCAGGTCGATCCGCGGCTGGAGGCGCGGCTGGCCGATTACCGCCAGCGCTTCCCGCAGGCGGCGTCGAAAATCCGGCCGCGCCACGCCGACATGCCGTACCGCAGCCTGCTGATCCTGATCGGCGAGCGCCTGCGCGCCACCGACGAGGATGGCCATCCGGAAGGCTATACGTCCGCCGCCGAGCTGCTCGACGAACTCGAGCTGATCGCCGCCAGCCTGCATGCGCATCGCGGCCTGCATGCCGGCGCGTATGCCGTGCAGCGACTGATCTGGCGCGTGCGCAGCTTCGGCTTTCATCTGGCGCGGCTGGACGTGCGGCAGGATTCGCGCGTGCACGACGAGGCGCTGGCCACGCTGCTCGGTGACACCACTTGGCTGGAGCTTGCGGCCGACGAACGCGCCGCGACCCTGCGCGACTACGCCAGCGGGGCCGCGCGCTTCGCGAGCAGCCACGACAAGGGCGTCAACGAGTTGTACGACGTGGTGGTGACGCTCGGCGATGCGCGTCGCCGCTACGGCCGTGAGGCGATCGGCCTGTACATCATCAGCATGGCGCGCTCCGCCGCCGACGTGCTCGCGGTGCTGGCGCTGGCGCGCTATGGCGGGCTAATCGAAAACGACTGCGTGCCGCTGGACGTGGCGCCGCTGTTCGAGACCGTCGACGACCTGAAGAACGCGCCGGCCACGCTGACCGCGCTGCTCGGCGATCCGGTCTATCGCGCGCATTTGCGTCAGCGCGCCGATCGGCAGTGGGTGATGCTCGGTTACTCGGACAGCGGCAAGGACGGCGGCACGCTGGCCTCGCGCTGGGGCCTGCAGCGGGCGCAGGTGGAATTGCTTGAGGTGGCGAAAGAGGCCGGTATCCGGTTGGCGTTCTTTCACGGTCGCGGTGGCTCGGCCAGTCGCGGCGGCGCGCGCATTACGCCAGCCTTGCTGTCTTCGCCGCGCGGCTCGGTGGCCGGCGTGCTGCGCGTTACCGAGCAAGGCGAGGTGATTCATCGCAAATACGGCATCCGCGCATTGGCCCTGCGCAACCTCGAGCAAACCGTGGGTGCGGTGTTGCTCGCCAGCATGCGCCCACGTCAGGATGAGCCGCGCGAGGCACAGTGGCGCGAACGCATGCACGCGCTGGCCGCGGCCAGCCGCGGGCATTACCGCGCCTTCGTCGAGCGCGATGGCTTCGTCGATTATTTCCGCACCGCCACGCCGATCGACGTGATCGAGCGCATGACCCTGGGTTCGCGCCCCTCGCGTCGACGCAGCATGCGCGGCGTGCAGGACCTGCGCGCGATCCCGTGGGTGTTCGCCTGGACTCAGTGCCGCTCGATCCTCACCGGGTGGTACGGCCTCGGCGCGGCGCTGGAATACGGCGCCGCCGAATACGGCGAGGAAGCGCTGAGCGAAATGGCGCGCGACTGGCCGTTCTTCGCCAACCTGCTGGACGACGTGGAGATGGTGCTGGCCAAGTGCGACCTGGATATCGCCGAGGCGTTCTCGCGGCTTGCCGGCCCTTTGCACGGACCATTCTTCGCATTGATCTACACCGAATTCGAGCGAACCCGCGACTGGGTGCTCCGGCTCAAGCACAGCGATGAGCTGCTGCAGGGCGACCCGCGGCTCGCGCGATCGATCAGCCTGCGCAATCCCTATGTCGATCCGATGAGCCTGCTGGAAGTGGACCTGCTGCAACGCTGGCGCGCCGGCGGCAGTACGGATGACGACTTGCTGCACGCGCTGGTCGCCTGCGTCAACGGCGTATCGCAGGGGCTGCAGAACACGGGCTGAGGCATTCTTGGAACTTGTTCAAATCTTTTGCTGACGTGGGGGAGAGCTTTCACTCTTCTGCGGAGAGCGAGCCACTTCTAGTCCGAGGTGGGGTTTCGGTCGACTGCAAGCGAGCGAATCACTTCTCTACGTAACAGTGCTGCGCGACTTGGCTCGCTTGCAGCGGGCTTTCGGACTGCTGCCGCAGGCGTCCGAAACCCTTCTCCAAGACAACGAAAGTCCGCCGCCCCACTGAAACTCCCTGCGGTCGCAGGCGAGCCAGATCGCGAGAACGCTTCCCATGTCCCCTGCTAAAAGATATTGAGCAGGCTCTTATCGACAAGAAGAGCGCGGTTTTGCCGCGACCGTTTGTTCGCCAGCCGTGGCAGGATGTACTGGTGTTGCCCATTGACCGAGAGATTGCATGACCCAGCCCACCGTGCCGCGCCTCACCCCGCTGGCCTACCTCATCTTCAGTTCGCGCTGGTTGCAGCTGCCGCTGTATCTCGGCCTGATCGTGGCGCAGTGCGTCTACGTGTTCCTATTCGCGAAGGAGCTGTGGCATCTGATCCATGAGGCGCCGCGGCTGGGCGAGCAGGAGATCATGCTGATCGTGCTCGGCCTGATCGACGTGGTGATGATCTCCAACCTGCTGATGATGGTGATCGTCGGCGGCTACGAAACCTTCGTGTCGCGGCTCGGACTGGAGAATCATCCCGACCAGCCCGAATGGCTCAGCCACGTCAATGCATCGGTATTGAAGGTAAAGCTGGCGATGGCGATCATCGGCATTTCGTCGATCCATCTGCTGAAGACCTTCATCGCCGCCGGCGCCTTGCAGGGGCTGCCGTTCTGCTCCATAGAAATGCTCGCGGCGATGGATCCGTCGATCGGCGCGGACAGCTCGCTGAAATGCTCCACGCTCACGTCGATCGGCGTCATGTGGCAGGCGATCATCCACGTGATCTTCGTGCTGTCGGCGATCGGCATCGCCTGGACCGACCGTATCATGCAGGCGGGCGTGGCACGGACGCGGGAAGCTGCGGCGCATTGAAGGTGGGTTAGAACGGGCTCAATGGCTTGGGGAGGCATGCATGAACGTGATTGCGAAAGCTCTGATGTCGTTGATCGTCATGACCGCGGTCGCCAACGGCGCGATGGCGGCCAGTCCTGCAAGCGTGGACCCAGGAGACAAGCGCAGCGCCGATACTTTTCTGCACGATATCTACTCGCATTATCGAGAGGACGGCGAAGGCATCCCCACAGATGATGCGCGGGTATACAGCCGCGCTTTGCGGACCTTGATGCATGCCGATGCGACCGCCGCGGGCGAAGGGGATGTGGGATTGCTCGATTACGATCCGCTGTGCAATTGCCAGGACTTCGACATCAAGATGGCAACGTTCGCTTATGCGCCGGCCGGCAAGGACCGGCTCGATGCCGCCGTGTCGTTTCATAACCTGGATGCAGATGAATCGTTGCACCTGTTGTTGGTGCGCGCCCCGGACGGCTGGCGCATCGACGATGTGATTTCGAAGGCCGCCGGCGGAAGCCTCCGTGTTGTGCTGCAAAAAGAACTCAAAAAACCGGCGCATTGAGCGAACGCGCGTGGCCTACGCCAGGCTGAATGCACGGACGTCCGAACCGCATTGACGCCATGCCGGTGGTCGGTGACAATTCTTCGGTCGACGCATTGACGTCGGCCTCCGTTTCTCCCTCCGCGCCAGCCGGCTTCTCTTCGTAGTAGCTCAGCAAGCAGTACAACCTCAGGTATTGCTTGTGAACATGGTGATCTCGCCCGTGATGCGGGCCCGGCGTCTGCGCCGGACTTTCCTTTGCATGGCCGTCGGCAGCACCTTGCTGTTAGGCCGCCCCGTGCTTGCCGCGGACAGCGCACCGGCGGATGCCGGTTCGCCAGACAAGGTGACCGACCTCAAGGGCGTGCAGGTGCAGGGCAGCGCGGCGCCCAGCGTGCAGGTGGGCAGCAAGACGGCGGCGCCACTGATCGAGACGCCGCAGTCGATCAGCGTGATCGACCAGCGCGAACTCACCGTGCGCGCGGTGCAGAACCTCTCCGACGCGTTGAACTACACCGCCGGCGTGGCGACCAACGCCACCGGCACCGACCAGCGTTACGACTGGCCGGTGATCCGCGGCTTCAGCGCCGGCGCGTTCGGCATCTATCTGGATGGGCTGCGCTTCACGCCGGGGCAGTTTGCCGGTCGGCTCGATCCCTACCTCATGCAAAGCATCGCCGTGCTGAAGGGGCCAAGCTCGGTGTTGTACGGGCAGGACACACCGGGCGGCGTGATCGACGTCACCAGCAAGCGGCCGACCAGCGAACCCCTGCACGAGCTTGGCGTGCAGTTCGGCAATCACGACTTACGCCAGCTGCAGGCCGACTTCGGCGGCGCGCTCGATCAGTCCGGCCAATGGACCTACCGACTGACCGGCGTGGCGCACGACAGCGACACGCAGATCGATCACGGCTACGACAAGCGCATGGCGATCGCGCCGGCGGTCACCTGGCAGCCGAACGACGGCACCAGCCTGACCCTGCTGGCCAACTTCCAGCGCGACCTGACCAATACCGCGTATCCGTTTCTGCCGGCGCAGGGCACGGTGCTGTACAACCCGAACGGCAAGATCGGCACGTCGCTGTACACCGGCGACACCGATTTCGACAGCTACCGACGCAGCCAGTACGGGCTCGGCTATCAGTTTAAGCAGCGCATCAACGATGTCTGGTCGTTTGAAATGGACGGCCGCGTCGAGCGCGAAGAAATTGACTGGCGCCAGCTGTACGGCACCGGCACCCTCGCGCCGGATTATCGCACCGAGCAGCGCTTCGCCTATCGCGACCTGTCCTGGGCGAACAGCTATACCCTCGACAACCGCGCCGTCGCGCATTTCGATACGGGCGCGCTGAGCCATACCGTGTTGCTCGGGCTGGACACCAGCTATTTCACCGGGATCAGCAACGGCTTCGGCAACCTGGGCGCGCCACTTGATGTGTTCAATCCGGCCTATCGTCAGCCGGTGCCGACGCTGTTGAATCTATCCGATATCGCCGAGACGTTGCGTCAGACCGGCATCTACGCACAGGACCAGATCAAGCTCGGCGAGCACTGGGTCGGCATGTTCGACGTGCGCCGCGACTGGGCCAGCACGCGGGACGAATCGCTACCCAGCGGCGGCGTCAGCCACCAGCCGGACAGCAAGACCACCGGTCGCGCCGGCCTGGTCTATCTCACCGACATCGGGCTGGCACCGTACGTGAGCTGGTCCACCTCGTTCCTGCCGAATACTGGCACCGATTTCCAGGGGCATCCGTTTGCGCCCAGTCTTGGCCGGCAGATTGAGGCCGGCCTGAAATACCAGCCGCACGATATGGATGCGTTGGTCACGTTGTCGGCGTTCGACATCCACGAAACCAACGTGCTGCAGACCGATCCGCTGCATCCGCAATTCCAGGCGGCGGCCGGCGAGGTGCGTTCGCGCGGCGTCGAGCTGGAAGGCAGTGCGCATCTCACCGAGAAACTCTCGCTGCACGGCGCCTACACCTACGACCAGCTCGACACGCTGAAGACCAGCGACCCGACCCAGCTGGGCAAGCCGCCGACCACCGAGCCGCAACATCAGGCATCGCTGTGGGCGGACTATCAGGTGCAGGGCAATACCGAACAGGGACTCGGCTTCGGCGGCGGCGTGCGCCGCGTCGGCAAGACCTACGCCGGTACCTATCACCCGGATCTGGCCGATCCAAACGTCACTCGCGATTTCAATGTGCCCGCGTTCACCGTGTTCGACGCGGTGGTGCACTACCAATGGGATCGGGTGCGGCTGGCGCTCAACGCAAACAACCTGTTCGACCGCCACTATGTCGCCGCCTGCTACGGCGAGCTCGGCTGCACCTGGGGCATACGGCGCACGGTGATGGGTACGGCGACGTATCGCTGGTGAGCATCGCGTCGTTCCGTCGAACCATTCATCCGTGAGACCACGCCATGCTTTCATCGCGCGCCATTCGCCGTTGGTCCGTTCTGCACACCTGGAGCAGCCTGATCTGCACCGTGTTCCTGCTGATGCTTTGCCTGACCGGTTTGCCGCTGATTTTCCATGATGAGATCGACACGCTCACCGGCGATGGCATCACCGCAACGTCATTACCGGCCGGTACGCCGGATGTATCACTGGACCGCGTCGCCCTCGCCGCGCAGCAACGCTATCCGCGGCAATTCATTCGCTCGCTGTTCTACGACGACGATTCGCCGCATGTGATCCAGGTGGGTCTGGTGCCCGAGATCGACGCGCGGCCGGATCGGATCCATCTGGTCGCCGTCGATGCGCGCACCGCGCAGGTGTTGAAAGAACCCAAGCCGGCGCAGGGCTTCATGTACGTCATGCTGCAGCTGCATGAGCAGTTGTTCCTCGGCTTGCCCGGCGAACTGTTCCTCGGCCTGATGGGGCTGCTGCTCTTGCTGGCGATCGTTTCGGGCATCGTGCTCTACGCACCCTTCATGCGCCGGTTGAACTACGGCACCCTGCGCCGCGGTTCGACACGCATACGCTGGCTGGACCTGCACAACCTCGCCGGCATCGTCACCTTGTTGTGGCTGCTGGTGGTCGGCGCGACCGGCGTGATGAACACGCTTTCCACGCCGCTATTCGGCCTGTGGACCATGCAACGCCTGCCGCCGCTGCTCGCGCCTTATGCGGGCCAACCACGGCCGACCCATTACGGCTCGGTGCAGGCCGCGGTGGAGCAGGCACGCGCCGCCTTGCCGGCGATGGAAGTGGTCAGCGTGGTGTATCCCACCACTCAGTTCGGCAGTCCGCGGCATTATGTGATCTGGACGAAGGGACGCACGCCGGTCACCTCGCGGCTGATGACGCCGGCGCTGGTCGATGTGCAAACCGGCCAGCTGATCACCGTGCAGGGCTTGCCGTGGTACCTGCGCGTGCTGGAACTCTCGCGACCGCTGCACTTCGGCGATTACGGTGGCCTCGCGCTGAAGATCGTCTGGGCGTTGCTCGATCTGCTGGCGATTCTGGTGCTGATCTCGGGCCTGTGGTTGTGGGCCAAGCGGCGCCGCGGCGGCCGTCGCGAAATGGCGCAGGAGCCGAGTCGTGCGCAGGTGTCGCCATGAGCATGCCGTCAACGCAGCGCAAGATGCCGAGCGTCTGGTTCATCCCCTCGCTGTTGATGATCTGCACCGCGGTCGCGCTTGCCGTCGGCCTGTTGTATGACGGCGTGTGGGATATCGTCGCCAGCCTGCTGCTGGCCGTGCCGGTCCTCAGCTTCGCCGAACGCTACGCACGCCGATAGAAGCGCTGGCCAAGGCCTGCCTAAGCGGAACACCACAAGCCATCCTCCGCTATGCGGAACAGCAGGATCGTATCGGCGCCGTGAAGGATGGCGTTGCGATGTGCTGGCGCCGGCAACGGGAAGGTTGCCGGGCACTGCGTTTGGACGGCTGAATCTAGAGCAGCGGCTTGCCAGTCGCCTGCGGTAATGCCACTTCGAGCAGCTTGGCCAGGGTCGGTGCGATGTCGCGCATATCGATCTGGCCCAGCGACTTGCCGGCCGGGATGCCCGGGCCGGCGATCAGGAAGGTGGCATTCATTTCGGCATGCTCGCGCAGATAGCCGTGCGTGCCCAGCTCATGCGGTGCGCCAATCAGCGGCGAAAGCGGGCTTTCCGAACTTTCATAGCCCAGCTTGAGCCCGACATAGAACGACGCCTGCGGATTGCCGCCCCGTTCGGCAACTTGCTTGGCATCGAGGATGCGCTCGATGCCGAGCCTGGGATCGGCGGCGAGTTTGTCGAGCAACGCACGCACGCGAACCTGCAAAGCCTGGTCTTCCGGATGTTGCAGCACGATCGCGTAAGAGCCGCCGTTCGGCCACGGCGTCGCCTGCCAGTTGGCGACGGTCGGCTTGGTTTCCGGGTTGTCCTGCTTGGGCTTAGCCAGTGTGATCAGGCCCGCTTCGATAAATGGCTGGAACAGGTTGACGTCGTGCTGCACGCCGGCGAAACCGTGGTCGGAGACGATCGCCACGACGGTACCCTGAGCGTTCTGCGTCACCGCGCGCCGCAGCTTGCCGATCACTTGGTCAAGCCGGGTCAGGTCCGCCTTGGCCTGCGGCGTGCCCGGGCCGTATTCGTGCTCGACGGCGTCCAGCGAATTCAGATGCAAGGTGAGTAGCTGCGGATGCTTGTGCTGCCAGATCCAGGCGGCGTATTCGGCGCGGCGCGCATCGTCCTCAGCGGTATACGACTTCACCTGCGGGTAGACGCCCAGGGCCTGGTCGGCTTCATCCAGCAAGCCTGGCGTGGACACGGCGCTCAGCAGCTTGCGGTCGTCCTCGCTGCCGGAGCGCCACAGCTCAGGCAGGTTGTAGTCGATCGGTGCACCGACGCTAACCGGCCACATCAGACTGGCGGTCTTGCCGCCCTTATCGCGCACCGCCTGCCACAGCGTGGTGACGCGGATGTCCTGCGCATACCAGTTCCAGCCATGATCGTTGTGCCAGGTCGGGTCGAACGCATAGTTGGAATAGATGCCGTGGACGGCGGGCGCGACGCCGGTGACCAGGGTGGTATGGCTGGGATAGGTCACGGTCGGCGTGACGCCGGTGACGCCGGTGGCGTAGCTGCCTTCGTGCAGGAACGCGCTCAGTTCTGGCAGGTCGAGCCCGCGCTGCTTGGCGTCGACCACATCGCCGGCACGCAGACCATCGATCGAGACCAGCAGCACCGGCGACGCGGCGAGCGCGCTGCCCGTGGCAACCAGGCTGGCGGTGGCCAGCAGCAAAGGGAGGACGCGACGGCGCCAACGTGGGTTCATGCAAGGCTCCAGCTTTTCGATGGGATGGCCGCGGCGGCGCCGCAGTCGGACAGTCATTGCAGCAAGTACAGGTGACAATGTGGTGAAGTGGACGATTGGCCTGCGCCGGTATGCGCCGGGTCCGATCGGATCCTGCGGTGCTTCGCCGCCAGTAGCAATTGTCAGCACAGACGAGGTTGTGCAAGGCTCGCGGCGCAAGGATCGAAGTGGTTAGAATCGCAGCGCTCAATGGGACAGGGGAGCAAGATGATGAAGCGACGTCGAGGCGGGGTTTTTGCCCTGCTGGCATTTGCATGGATGGTGGGCGCGTATGCGCAAGGCACGGCGGTGGATCCGCAGGCCGATCAGCAGCTGAGGCGGCTGCTGGTGGATTTCCACGTGGGCGAAGTGATGAGCATGGGCATTGCACGAGAAAGCGCACAGTTGAACGGTACGCCGCTGCAAGGCTTGTTCGACCAGCTCAATACTGTGCCGGAGGAAGTCATGGCCGAAGTGGTGGCCCCGGCCCTGCATGGCCATGTAAACGGCGACGATGCGCGCAAGATCAGCGACTTCCTGGAAACGCCGAAGGGTCAGGAGTTGATCCGATGGATGCTGCAGCATGCGCGCGATCCGCAGAGCAACGCGCCGAAGCCGTCCATCAACGATTCCCAGGCGAAAGCCTTCATCGCCAACGGCGGTTACGCGGCGATGAAGGGATTTTCGGAATATATGAGATCGCCTGAATTTCAGCGCAAGGCGTCCATTGCCGTGCTGCATTACGTCACGCGGCCCGAGGCGAACAACTGACTTCGGCGGCGCTGGGCCGAGCTGGGCGCCTTAGCCGTCCAGCTCGGCCCAGCGCGCGTAGGCGGTTTCCAGCTGGGCCTGCAGTCCGGCGACTTGCTCATTGGCCTTGGCGATCGCGGTCGCGCCCTGCTTGAAAAAATCTGCGCTGGCCATCGCCTCACCATGTGCCGCCACCGCGGCCTCCAACTGTTCGATGCGCACCGGCAGTTGCTCCAGCTCGCGCTGGTCCTTGAAGCTTAGCTTGCGCTTCGGCTTGGCGGGCTCGCTACCTGATGGTGGAGCGGCGTCGTTGGCCGCCGCTGCGGATTTCGGCGCGACTGCCGCAGCTGGCGTCGTCGGTTTCTGTCGCAGCCAATCGCTGTAGCCGCCGATGTATTCGCCGATGCGGCCTTCGCCTTCCAGCACCAGCGTGCTGCTCACCACGTTGTCGAGAAAGGCGCGATCGTGCGACACCAGCAGCAGCGTGCCCTGGTATTCGGTGAGCAGGTCTTCCAGCAGCTCCAGCGTTTCCACGTCGAGGTCGTTGGTCGGTTCGTCCATCACCAACAGGTTCGACGGCTGCGCGAACAGCTTGGCCAGCAGCAGGCGGTTGCGCTCGCCGCCGGAAAGTCGGGTGATCGGTGCGCGTGCGCGCTCGGGCGAAAACAGGAAATCCTGAAGGTAGCCGACGATGTGCTTGCGGCTGCCGTTGAGTTCGATGAACTCGCGGCCCTCGGCCACGTTGTCCAGCGCGTTCAACGAATCATTGAGCTGCATGCGGTGCTGATCGAAGTAGGCAACCTGGATGCCGGTGCCGAGTGTCGCCGTGCCGCGCTGCGGTTGCAGTTCGCCCAGCATGATCTTTAGCAGGGTGCTCTTGCCGGCGCCGTTCGGACCAATGATGCCGACGCGGTCGCCGCGCATGATGGTGGTGCTGAGATCGTCGATCAGCACGCGGCCGCTGTAGGCCTGATGCACGTGTTCGAGATCGATCACCTTCTTGCCGGAGGCCTGCGCGGTGGCCAGCGTCATCTTGGCGTTGCCGGTCAGGTTGCGCCGCTCGGCGCGCTCGTTGCGCAATGCCTTCAGCGCGCGCACGCGTCCCTCGTTGCGGGTGCGCCGCGCCTTGATGCCTTGACGGATCCAGACCTCTTCCTGCGCCAGCTTCTTGTCGAATAGGGCATTCGCTTGCGCCTCGGCGTGTAGGCGTTCTTCGCGACGGCGCAGGTAGTTCTCGTAGTCGCCGGGCCAATCGGTCAACTGGCCGCGATCGATTTCCACAATCCGTGTCGCCAACGCGCGCAGAAAGCTGCGGTCATGCGTGACGAACAGGATGCTGCCGTCGAACTGCTTGAGGAACTGTTCCAGCCACCCGATCGCCTCGATGTCCAGGTGGTTGGTCGGCTCGTCGAGCAGCAGCACGTCGGGCTTGCGCACCAGCGCCTGCGCCAGCAGCACGCGGCGCTTCATGCCGCCGGACAATGCGGAAAAATCGGTGTCCGCCGGCAGCTCCAGCTTGGTCAGCACCTCGGTAACGCGGCGATCCAGATCCCAGCCATGTTGCGCCTCGATCTGTGTTTGCACCTCGCCCAGCGCGTCGAAGTCGGCCTGCGTATGCAGCTCGTGCAGCAGGTGGTGATAACGCGCCAGCAGATGGCCGAGATCGCCCAGGCCTTCGGATACCACGTCGAATACGCTGCCGGCGGTGCCCTGCGGCACCTCCTGCGCCATCCGCGCGATCACTACGCCGCCTTGCACGCGTACCTCGCCATCGTCGGCCTGCAGCTCGCCGGCGATCAGTTTCATCAGGGTGGATTTGCCTTCGCCGTTGCGGCCGACGATGCAGACACGCTCGTTCGCTTCGATCGACAGATCGACATGTTCGAGCAGGAGTGGGCCGCCGATGCTGAAGTCGACGCGTTGCAGTTGGATAAGAGACATCCGCCCATTGTAGCGGTTGGCGCTACGCAGACCGTGCTGCGTGCGATCGACGTGTGTGCCAGTTGGCTTTGCGCGTGGGCCGATTGGAGCGCTCTCAATCTATCGAAGGACCTATGAGCCCCAGTGCAGTTCGGATTCGCTCTTCAACAAATGCCTAGACAAAACAGCCAATTGGTTAAATGAGTTCGCGCGATGTCTCTGGATATCTGCGCGTTATAAGATTACAGTGCCACCTCAGACAGACCGCGGTGCGGGAGCAAGTCCGGTGACGAAGAAATCGAATAAAACCGGCCAATGGCTGCAGCGGCTGCTGGCGTTCGTCGTGGTGACGGCCTGCGGCGGCTTGGCCTGCTTCACCAATGCGGCGCGCGCCGGTTATGCCGCGATCCTGGTCGACGGCGATACCGGCAAGTCGGTGAACGAGGTCAATCCCGATGAGCAGATCTATCCGGCCTCGCTGACCAAGATGATGACGCTGTATATCGCGTTCCAGAATCTGCAGAGCGGCAAGCTGCACATGAACCAGTCGCTGCGGGTGTCCACCTGGGCCGCGACCAAGGCGCCGACCAAGCTCGGCCTGCGCGCCGGGCAGTCGGTGACGGTGCAGGACTGCGTGCTCGGCATGATCACCAAATCGGCCAACGACGCCGCCACGGTGGTGGCCGAGGGTATCGGCGGTTCGGAGCCCGGCTTCGTCGGCATGATGAATGCGCAGGCGCGACGGCTCGGCATGAGCAATACCTATTTCCACAATGCGTCGGGCCTGCCCGATCCGGCGCAGGTGTCCAGCGCGCGTGACCTGTCCAAACTGTCGATGGCGCTGTACAAGGATTTCCCGCAGTACTGGCATTACTTCGCCACCACGGAATTCGTGTTCCATGGGCGCATCGTGCGCGGCCACAACCATTTGATGGACCGCTACCCGGGCATGGATGGGCTGAAGACCGGCTTCACCGATGCCTCCGGCTTCAACCTCGCTTCCACCGCCACGCGCGACGGCCATCGCCTGTTCGGCGTGGTGCTCGGCAGCCGTACCGCGACGGACCGGGACAACCTGATGGCACGCCTGCTGGACGATGGCTTCGAGCATCGGCAGACGCCGCCCGAGCTGGTGGCGGCGGTCGGCCGCAACAACAGCGTGATCCATCGCGTGCTGAATGCGCTGTCGCCGATCGATACCGCCGAGGCAGCCGATGCACCGCCGGCCAAGCCCGTGGCGGGCAAGCGCTATCGACGCGGCACCCGCCTCGCCGCGGTGGCGGCACACGACAGCTGTCCCGCGCGCAAGGGTGGCCATGGCAGCACCTGCTTGCGTCGGCATGCTGCGCCGAAAAGTCAGGCTTCGCCAAAACTGGCGCATGCCGGCAAGAAGCCGGCGGCGCGCCATCAGCAGGTAGCCAAGGCTGGCAAGCCCACGCCCAAGCCGGCAAAGCCCCACGCTCGAGTCGTGAAAGCCGCGCACGCGTAAGCCATCGTTGCTGTCCAGTCGGGCAGGAGTCGTCGCTATCCGGTAGGTCTCGCCAATGTCTGTGGCACGATGACCATTCCTGCTGAATGGAGCATTCCGCCTATGGATCTCCGCGGACGCCGCTTGAGCGGTCGTATCCTCGGTCTGCTGCTGACGGCACTGGTCATCCACTCCGTCGTGGCCGCAACGATCACCCCTTTCGATAACGCTCCAGCCGCGCAGGTCGTGCAGCGGATATTGCCGGCGCAGCACGCCCAGATCAGTCTGCTGGCGGTGGATGGACACGGTAGCGAACGTTTTGTGGTGCGTGCGGAGCATGGGCGCATCGTGATCGAGGGCAGCTCGCCGGTCGCGCTGTTGGCCGGCGTGGAAATCTATCTCGAGCAGGTCGCGCACGTCAGCGTGGGCTGGCCGGGCGACAGCTTGCGCTACCTGCCCGCACGGCTACCTTTGCCGACGGCTTCGATCCACCGCGAGGCCGTGGTGCCGCATCGTTTCGCGTTGAACGACACCGACGATGGCTATGCCGACGCCTATCTCGACTGGCCCGGCTGGGAGCACAAGATCGATCTGCTCGCGTTGCATGGCATCAACGAGGTTTTCATGCCGGTGGGCAGCGAAGAAGTCTATCGGCGCAGTTTCCGCGAGTTCGGCTACAGCGACGCCGAAATCCGTGGCTGGATTCCGACGCCGGCGCATCAACCGTGGTGGCTGCTGCAGAACATGTCGGCGTTCAATGCGCCCGAATCGCCGCAGCTCTATGCGCGGCGCACCACACTGGCGCAGAAAATCCTCGCGCGCCTGCGCCAGCTGGGCATGACGCCGGTATTGCCCGGCTATTTCGGCAGCGTGCCGCCTGGCTTCGCCGAACGGCAGCCCGATGCCCGGCTGGTTCCGCAAGGCATCTGGGCCGGCTTCCAGCGGCCGGACTGGCTGGATCCGCGCCAGCCTTTGTTCGACAAGATCGCCGCGGTTTTCTATCGCCATCAGCGCGAGCTGTTCGGCGACACCGGCATGTACAAGATGGATCTGCTGCATGAAGGCGGCAGTGCCGGCGAGGTGCCGGTGCAGGACGCCGCACGCCATGTCATGGCCGCGCTGCAGGTGGCGCATCCCGGTGCGACCTGGGTGCTGCTGGGTTGGCAGCACAATCCGCCGGCAGCGGTGATCGACGCGGTGGGATCACAGCATCTGTTCGTCGTCGACGGCCTGTCGGATCGCTATGACGGGCTCGATCGCGAAAAGGACTGGAAGGGCGTGCCCTATGCGTTCGGCAGTATTCCCAACTTCGGCGGGCATACCAGCCTGGGTGCGAACGTCGGCGTATGGGCGCAGCGTTTTCCGCTTTGGCGCAGCAAGCCGCACAGTGCTCTGCGCGGCCTCGCTTATCTACCCGAGGGCAGCGGCTTCGATCCAGCGGCGTTTGCCTTCTTTACCCAGTTGGCCTGGCAGGCGCAGGCGGTCGACCCACAGGCCTGGTTCGCCAGCTATGCCGGCTATCGCTATGGGGGAATCGATCCACATGCTGCGGCCGCCTGGCGTCTGCTGGCCGCGACCGCCTACGCGATGCCATCCGGCGAATGGTCGGAGCCGCACGACAATCTGTTTGCCGCGCGCCCCGATCTGGATGCGCGCAAGGCGGCGCATTGGTCGCCCGAGCTGCCGCGCTATGACATGCAAGCTTTTGCTGGCGCACTCGGCGAACTGTTGCAGGTGGCGCCGGCGTTGCGTGGCAGTTCGGCTTACCGGCACGATCTGGTGGACATCGCCAGGCAGGCACTGAGCAATCGCTCGCGCACGCTGCTGCCGCAGATCAAGCAGGCTTATCAAGCCGGAAACCGGGCGCGGTTTCACGCACTGACCGGCGAATGGATGGAGGACATGCATCTGCTCGATCGCCTGCTCGGCAGCGATCCCGATTTCCTGCTTGGTGGCTGGGAAGCACACGCGCGTGCGGCGGCAGCCGATGCGGCCGAAACGGCGCAACTGGTCTACGACCAGCGTTCGCTGATCACGCACTGGGGCGATCGTGCCGGTGCCGACCAGGGCGAATTGCACGACTACGCCAACCGCGAGCTGTCCGGTCTGGTCGATGGCCTGTACGCGCGCCGCTGGCAAACGTATTTCGATGCGCTGGACCGGGCACTGGCGACCCATGAGCCGCCCGAGGCGATCGATTGGTTCGCACTGGAGCAGGCGTGGTCGCGATCGGTAGCGGGTTATCCGACCGCGGCGAGCGGCGACGCCTATCGGCTAGCTGGCGAGGTTGCCCATCAACTCGGCATCGCGTGGCCCGACTGACGCGGCTGACCGCATCGCGCTGGCCGGCTGCGGATAAAAAGAAAACCCGCGGCATGCCGCGGGTCTTCCGGGTGCGGCAAGGAGTGCCTGCTTACTTCAGCTTGGCATCGGCGCGCAGCGCCTCGGCCTTGTCGGTCTTTTCCCAGGAGAAGGTGGTCCACTTCTCGCCGTTCGGACCCTTCACTTCCTGCGGGATGCGGCCGAAGTGGCCGTTGCTCGCAGTCTGCTGGTACATCGGGTGGATCAGGTCGAGCATCTTGATGATGCCGTACGGGCGCAGGTCGAAATGCTTGCGGATCAGCTTCTCGATCTTGTCGTCGCCGATCTTGCCGGTGCCGAAGGTGGTGACCGAAATCGAGGTGGGCTCGGCCACACCGATCGCGTAGCTGACCTGGATTTCGCAGCGGTCGGCCAGGCCGGCAGCGACGATGTTCTTGGCCACATAGCGTGCCGCATAGGCGGCCGAACGATCGACCTTGGACGGATCCTTGCCAGAGAACGCGCCGCCGCCGTGACGGGCCCAGCCGCCGTAGGTGTCGACGATGATCTTGCGGCCGGTCAGGCCGCAGTCGCCGACCGGGCCGCCGATTACGAACTTGCCGGTCGGGTTGATGTGGAACTTGGTGCCCTTGTGCAGCAGCTTGGCCGGCAGCACCGGCTTGAGGATCAGCTCGCGCACGCCTTCGATCAGGTCTTTCTGCTTCACGCTGGGATCGTGCTGGGTCGACAGCACCACCGCGTCGATGGCGACGGCGACGTCGTTCTCGTAGCGCAGGGTGACCTGGCTCTTCGCGTCGGGGCGCAGCCACGGCAGCTGGGAATTCTTCTTCTTGCGGACCTTGGTCTGCTGCTCGACCAGGCGATGCGCGTAGTGGATCGCCGCCGGCATGTATTCGCTGGTTTCGTTGGTGGCGTAGCCAAACATCAAGCCCTGGTCGCCGGCGCCCTGTTCTTCGGGCTTCTTGCGGTCCACGCCCTGGTTGATGTCCGGCGACTGCTTGCCGATCAGGTTGAGCACGCCGCAAGTCTCGCCGTCGAAGCCGACTTCGGAAGAGTTGTAGCCGATATCGACGATCACCTTGCGGGTCAGCGCTTCCAGATCGATCCACGCGCTGGTGGTGATCTCGCCGGCGACAATCGCCACGCCGGTCTTCACCATGGTTTCGCAGGCGACGCGGGCGCGCGGGTCCTGCGCGAGGATCGCATCGAGCACGGCGTCGGAGATCTGATCGGCAACTTTGTCCGGATGGCCTTCGGAGACCGACTCGGAGGTGAAGAGATGGCTGCTCATCGTGACTATATCCTTCCTTTCGGATGAAGAGATGAATTAGCGGGCAATGATACACGGACGGCCATAACTTGGTAATCGTCCGCCTGAATGGCCGTGCCGGGCACGGCGGCGGCATGATCCGTCGGTCTGGCGCGCTCTACCAGCCGGCAGGCCGATGTCAGCATGGCGTCGTGACCATCTGGCGACAAATGGGCGGCTTGCGCCGCCCGAGTTATTTGGTCTTGGCGGTTACATCGCCGCATGGCCGTGCGGGCGAGGTAGGCGCCCGGCCGTTCGCGCCACGCCGAAGCGTGGCGCGAACGTTCCACTCACTGGGCGCGTTCGGCCAGTTCCAGGCGCAGCTCCTTCGCTGCCGAAACCATCGCTTCCAGCGCGGGCGTCACTTCCTTCCAGCCACGCGTCTTCAAGCCGCAATCGGGATTGACCCATAGCTGGTGTGCATCGATCACGCCGAGCGCCTTGCGCAGCAGGCCGGCCATTTCGGCATGGCCGGGGACGCGCGGCGAGTGGATGTCGTAGACGCCGGGGCCGATGTCGCCGGGATAGTGGTAGCGTTCGAAGGCATCCAGCAGTTCCATCCGCGAGCGGCTGCTCTCGATCGAGATCACGTCGGCATCCAGCGCGCCGACCGCCTCCATGATCGCGTTGAACTCCGCGTAGCACATATGGGTGTGGATCTGCGTGGTGTCGGCGACGCCGCCAGCAGTAATGCGGAAGCACTGCACGGCCCAGTCGAGATAGTGCGCCTGCTCGGCCTTGCGCAGTGGCAGGCCTTCGCGCAGCGCCGGCTCGTCGATCTGGATAACCCGGATGTCGGCGCGTTCGAGGTCGTGCACTTCGTCGCGCAGGGCTAGCGCGAGCTGGCGGCAGACGGCTTCGCGCGGCAGGTCATCGCGCACGAACGACCACTGCAGCACGGTCACCGGCCCGGTCAGCATGCCCTTGACCGGCTTGCTGGTAAGCGACTGCGCATAGCGCGACCAGCGCACGGTCATCGGCGCGGGACGGCTGACGTCGCCCCAGATGATCGGTGGCTTCACGCAGCGCGAGCCGTAGCTCTGCACCCAGCCCTGGCGGGTGAAGGCGAAACCCTCGAGCTGTTCGCCGAAATATTCCACCATGTCGTTGCGCTCGGGTTCGCCGTGCACCAGCACGTCCAGTCCGGCGGCTTCCTGCTGGCGCAGCACGTGCTGGATTTCCTCGGCGAGCACGGCCTCGTAGGCGGCTTCGTCGAGGCGTCCGGCGCGGTGCTCGGCGCGCGCGTGGCGCAGTTCGTCGGTCTGCGGGAACGAGCCGATCGTGGTGGTCGGCAGCAGCGGCAGGTTCATCGCTTCTGACTGGGCGATGCGACGGTGCGCCAGATCGGAGCGCCGCTGGGTTGCCTGGCTGCTCAGCGCATTCAACCGCGCGCGTACTTCCGTGCGCTGTACGCCGGCGCTGCCCGGTCGCGCGGCGAGACGCGCGCTCTGCGCATCCAGCCGCTTGCGCGCTTTTTCGTTACCGGCGAAGGCGTCGGCGTAGTCGTGCAGTTCCTCCAGCTTCTGCCGGGCGAAGGCCAGCCAGCCGTGCAGTGCTTCCGCGAGGCTGGTTTCCTGGGTGGCGTCGATCGGCACGTGCAGCAGCGAGCAAGACGGCGCCAGCCAGAGTTTGTCGATGCCGCGTTGCGCCGCCTGTTCGATCAGCGACAGCACCGCCGCTGGTTGGCTGCGCCAGATATTGCGGCCGTCGACCACGCCGGCGCTAAGCACACGATCGGCGGGCAGGGCTTCGAGCACGGCGGCCAGCTGCTCCGGTGCGCGGACCAAGTCGACATGCAGGCCGTCGACCGGCAGGCTGGCGGCGAGCGCGAGATTGTCCTGCAGCGCGCCGAAATAAGTGGCGAGCAGGCGCTTCGGTACCTTGCCGTTCGCCAGGGCGGCGTAGGCATGGATATAGGCGCGGCGTGCGGCCTCGTCGAGGTCCTGCACCAGGCAGGGCTCATCCAGTTGCACCCAGGCCACGCCGGCCGCGCTCAGTTGCTCCAGCAATTGCCGGTAGACCGGCAGCAGGGCGTCGAGCAGATCCAGCGGATTGCTGTCGTCGGTGGTCTTCGAGAGCAGCAGGAAGGAGACCGGGCCAAGCAGCACTGGCCGTGCATCAATGCCTAGCGCCTGCGCCTCGCGCCACTCGGCCAGTGGCTTGTCGCCGGCCAGGCGGAACGACTGCCCGGCGTGCAGCTCCGGCACTAGATAGTGGTAATTGGTGTCGAACCACTTGGTCATTTCCAGCGCGTGCAACCCGCCGCCGCCGCGGGCCATCGAGAAGTAGCCCTTCAACGGATGGGCGTCGAAGCTGGCCCGGTAGCGATCCGGTACGGCATCGAACAGCACGGCGTGGTCGAGCACGTGGTCGTACAGCGAAAAGTCGTTGACTGGGACGGTATCGACGCCGGCGTCTCGCGCCAGTTGCCAATGACGCGAACGCAGTTCGCTGGCCGTGGCGAGCAGGACATCGGCGTTGTCGTCGCGCCAATAGGTTTCGAGGGCGCGCTTGAGTTCACGGCGGCGGCCGATGCGCGGAAAGCCCAGGTAGGTGATGTGTACGGAACGATCGGATGAAGCGGTGCTGCGTGCCATGAATGAATTCCTCTTGCGCATATAAGCAAAAGGAACGAAGGGCGGCGCGCCGCCGTTGCCGGAGGCGTGAGCCGTCGACCTTCGCCCCCGCGGGCGAACCGGAAACCGCGGAGACGACCATGCGCACGCCATCAGCTGGCGTGACGCATGGAACTCCCCACGGAGTCCAGGCCGGGCGGAACGGCATCGCTCGCGCGATGGCCGCTTCCGGCTGTGGCAGGTCTTCGGGCTCGTGGACGTGGTGCGGTTGCACCGGCCTACTGTTCGCCGCTTCCCAGGTTGGGGTTATCCCTTGGCCCAGTGCGATGGCGAAGCTCGTTTCCACATACCGCTGCGGGGCAGCGCCGGATTCTCACCGGCTTCCCTTTTAATTTCATCTCTTCATGCGGATGAAGAGATGAAAACCAGTAGCGAGGCGGACAGTAGCCCTCGGGCCGGCCGAAGTCAACGCGCGGAACGCAGGGGAATGGATGGCCAGAGTGTGGCTACGCCATGAATGGCTCAGACCCCTTTCAAAATCTGTGGCTGGCTAGGACGGGTGAAGTGCTTGGCGACCTGGCTCGCCTGCGGCGGGCTTTCGGACTGCTGCCGCAGCCCGAGTCACTTTTCTTTGCTGGCCCAAAGAGAAGTAACCCAAAGAAATGGCCTGGCGAGCACGTCGGGGCCAAGAGCATGTGCGAATACACCTTGCCGACGTGGTTCTCTACTCACAGAGTCATTGCCGCCGCTATGCCGCGACCGCTCGGGAGCCACGGCAAGGGAGATTGAATAGCAACTTGAAGTTGCAGTTGCATACACGCTTCATGGGGCAGCCTGGCGATGCGCAGTGAGCCAGGCTTTTACTTGGCCTCGGCCAACGAGCGCTCGCGGCATAGCGGCGGCAGCTCCTCTTGAGTAGGGGCCTGGTAAACAAGGCGTGGTCTTGCCTGCTTGTAACCCCATCGAGTTGCACCAGGCCATTTCTCTTGGTTACTTCTCTTTGGGCCAGCAAAGAGAAGTGACTCGGGCGCCGACAGGCGTCCGAAAGCCCGCCGCAGGCGAGCCAGGTCGCCAAGCACTTTCACTTGGAACAGTGACTCAAACGCCGGCAGGCGACCACAACCTCGCCGCTCCAGAGGAACTCCCAGCGGTTGCAGGCGAGCCAACCCACGCAGAACACGATGTCGCCTACCAAAATATATGGAACAGGTTCTCAGGCGGCGGCGCGCAGCCCGTCCGCCAGGGCGTCGAAGTAGCCGCGGGTCAACCGCAGCTGTTCGTCGGCGCTCTCGGCACGGTTGACCACGTCGCGGAAGGCGGCGTTCTCCGCGCGATCCTTCGCGTACCAGCCGAGATGCTTGCGCGCGATGCGCACGCCGGCCTGCTCACCGTAGAACGCGTACAGCTGCTCCAGATGATCGAGCAGGATCGCGCCGACTTCGGCCGTGTCCGGTTCTGGCAGCAGCTGGCCCGTGGCGAGGTAATGCGCGATCTCGCGGAAAATCCACGGGCGCCCCTGCGCGCCGCGGCCGATCATCAAGGCATCGGCGCCGGTGGCCGTGAGCACGCGGCGGGCCTGCTGCGGCGTGACGATATCGCCGTTGGCCAGCACTGGAATGCGCACGGCGCGTTTCACCGCGGCGATGGTGTCGTACTCGGCGTCGCCCTCGTACTTGTCGGCACGGGTGCGGCCATGCACGGAGAGCGCGGCGATGCCGGCATCCTCGGCGATGCGCGCGATGCGCAAGGCGTTGCGGTTCTGGCGATCCCAGCCGGTGCGGATCTTCAGGGTCACCGGCACCTCGACCGCCTGCACCACCGCGGCGAGGATGCGCGCCACCAGCGGCTCGTCCTGCAGCAGGGCCGAGCCGGACCACACGTTGCACACCTTCTTCGCCGGGCAGCCCATGTTGATGTCGATAAGCTGCGCGCCGTTGGCGACGTTGAAGCGCGCCGCTTCGGCCAACATCGCCGGGTCGTAGCCGGCGATCTGCACGCTGACCGGTTCCGGTTCGCCCTGGTGATCCATCCGGTGCAGTGACTTGCGGGTCTGCCACAGGCGCGGATCGGCGCTGGTCATCTCGGACACGGCCAGCCCCGCGCCCAGCCGTTTGCACAGCAGTCGAAACGGCTTGTCGGTGACGCCGGCCATGGGCGCCAGCACCAGCGGCGGGTCGATGCGGTAGGGGCCGATCTGCATCCACCTATTGTAGCGGCCACGCCGATGCGGCGTTTTCTGCAACCGGCCCGGCTACTGTCGCTGCCATCAGCGTTCGACGAACAGACCCTGTAGCTGCGGATACGGCATGGAACCTTCGCCCATCGGCTCCGAGCGACCGCCTTCCAGGAAATCCTGCGCCAGTTTTCTGGCCTGGCCCCATAAGACCTGCGAAATGCCGGAGCCTGCACTGAGGCGGCGCACACCCAGTTCGCCGAGCTGCTCCGCCGGTGGCAGGCCTGGCCATGCCATGACGTTGAGCGGCAGGCCGACGCCATCGACGACGGACTTGATCTGCGCCGGATCGCTCAATCCGGGCACGAACAGACCATCGGCGCCGGCGCCCTGGTAGAGCTTGCCGCGCGCCAGCGTTTCGTCGACGCGCTTGGGCGCTTCGACCAGACCGGCCAGGAACACATCGGTCCGCGCGTTCACGAAAATATCCGCACCGGATTTTGCCGCGATGTTCTTGATCGCTTCGATCTTGCTGGCGAGCAGTTCGGGCGCATGCGAACCATCCTCGATGTTGATGCCGGCGACGCCGAGGTCGAGCAGCTGCTGCACGAAGCCGGCGACCGCGACGGGGTCATCCGAGTAGCCGTGCTCCACATCCACCGAGAGCGGCACGCGCAGTACCCTGGCGATATTTGCTACCACGGCCACCGCAGCATCGGCTGGCAGCTTGCCGCCGTCGGCATAGCCCAGGGCCCAGGCGACACCCGCGCTGGTGGTGGCGATGGCCGGTGCACCGAGGCTCTCGAACAGCCGGGCGCTACCGGCATCCCAGGCGTTGGGCAGGCGCAGCGGTTGCGTGCCGCGATGTAGCTGGCGGAATGAAGCGGTGAGCGTGGACGACATGTCGAACTCCAGTCATGGCAGATGCTACGGTCAGGATGACGTGTGCGTTCTGCCGGGAAAATCAAGCAGTCGAGACGATGACTAGGCGCCGCCGAGCAGGTTCAGTTGATTCGAGGCATGGCTTGGTTTGCGCGCAAGCCGCTTTCCGGCACCGTCTTGCTTGGCCGCCGTTTTGGCCTGCGCTGGCGCACTGCCTTCCAGCGTAAGCAGCAGTTCTTTCGCCTTGAGTCCGCCGGCGAAACCGGTGAGCTCGCCGGATGCACCGATCACGCGATGACAGGGCGCGATGATGGAGATCGGGTTCCGGCCGTTTGCTGCACCAACCGCACGGACCGCGTTCGGGCTGCCGATCTGTTTGGCGATTTCGCCATAGCTGCGGGTTTCGCCGAACGGGATCGCCAACAGGGCGGCCCAGACTTTTTTCTGGAACTCGGTGCCGACGAAATCGAGTTCGAGTTCGAAGCGGCTGCGGGTTCCGGCGAAATATTCTTGCAGCTGTCGCGCGGTCTTGACCAAGATCGGATTGTTGTCGTCCTCGCTCATCGGGCCGAGACGCACGCGATTCGGCCGGTCGCGTTCCCACAGGATGGCGGCAAGCCGCGACCCGCGCGCGACGAGCTTCAACTGGCCGACGGGAGAATCCACGATCTTGAATACGTATGACATGTTCGAACTCCTCGATGACGAATCATCGCCTGCCAAGGCAGACTTAAGCACTGGAGTCCATAGTGCGTCGTGGACTCCGGTGGTACTGAACAGGTTGCTACTCCTGTGCTGAAATGACTATCCGGATCTTGTGGATGTAAAGCGTGGCTTCGAAATCGAGTAAGGACAAGAAAGAACTGTTATCGGACGCCCCGAAAACCAAGAGCGTGGTGATCGGCACGGACGGCTTGGCACGCCCCGCCTGGGCGGCGACCGATCCGCTGCTGCGCGCGTACTACGACACCGAATGGGGCATGCCGATTCGCGACGAACAGGGTTTGTTCGAACGGCTCTCGCTGGAAGGCTTCCAGTCGGGCCTGTCGTGGGCCACGATCCTGCGCAAGCGCGAAGCCTTCCGCGCAGCGTTCCGGCAATTCGATCCGGAGGTCGTGGCGGTGTTCACCGCAGCCGACGTCGAGCGCCTGCTCGCCGACAGCGCGATCGTGCGCAACCGCGCGAAGATCCTGGCCACGATCAACAACGCCGCGGCCACCATCGCGCTGCGCGCCGAAGGCGGCCTGGTCGATTTCATCTGGTCGTTCCAGCCGACCGCGACGCCCGCGCCGCGCACGATCGAAGAGATTCCGACGATCTCGGCCGAGTCCACCGCGTTGAGCAAGGCGCTGCGCAAGAAGGGCTTCGCCTTCGTCGGCCCCACCACCATGCATGCGCTGATGGAGGCCACCGGCATCATCGACACGCATTTGCTCGACAGCCATCGACGCGGCAGTTCGGGCGTGTGGCCACGTTGAAGCAAGGCGAGCTTCTATGTTGCGCGTGACGTTGGATCACCCACGCGCCTAGTACTCAATGCACGGGCAGTTCGCGTACCGCCAACGGCTCGTGCTTGTGCTTGAACACCAGCAGGAACAGCACCGCGATCACCAGCGAATAGGCGGCGAAGCTGATCCAGATGCCGTGCCAGTCCTTGCTCTGGTCGGCATAGGTGAAATATTTCTCGATGATCAGCCCGCTCAGCGAGCTGCCGAGCACCGCGCCGATGCCGTTGGTCATCAGCATGAACAGGCCTTGCGCGCTGGCGCGGATCGCCGGATCGCTCTGTCCCTCGACGAACAGCGAGCCGGAGATATTGAAGAAATCGAACGCCATGCCGTAGACGATGCACGACAGCACGATCATCCACAGTCCGTCGCCGGGATTGCCGTAGGCAAACAGGCCAAAGCGCAGGGTCCACGCGGCCATGCTGATGAACATCACCGTCTTGATGCCGAAGCGCTTCAGGAAGAACGGGATCGCCAGGATGAACAACGTTTCGGAGACCTGCGAGATCGACATGATGATCGCCGGATAGCGCACCGCCAGCAGATCCTTGTAGGCGGGTACGTTGGCGAAGTCGTGCAGGAAGGTATCGCCGTAGGCATTGGTCAGCTGCAGCGAAGCACCGAGCAACATCGCGAACAGCAGGAACACCGCCATCTTCGGATCGCGGAACAGCGAGAACGAGGTGAGCCCAAGCGTATCGAGCAGGTTTTTGTGCGGCAACCGGTCCAATTTCGGCGGACAGGGCGGCAGGGTGAAGGAATACACACCCAGCACCAGCGCCGCGGCCGAGGCGACATAGAACTGGCCGGGCGAGGTTTCCAGGTGCAGCAGGCTGATCACCCACAGCGCGGCAATGAAACCGACCGTGCCCCACACGCGGATGGGCGGGTACACCGTCACCACGTCGCTGCCCTGGCTCTTCAGCGCCGAATAGGCCACCGCGATCGACAGCGAGATGGTCGGCATGTAGCAGCACATGTTCAGCAGCATCACCCAGAACAACGTGCGCGGATTGTCCACTAACGGCACCGTGAACAGCACGATGGCGCCGCCGATGTGCAGCAGGCCGTACAGCTTTTCCGCATTGATCCACTTGTCCGCCACCACGCCCATCAGCGAGGGCATGAACAGCGAGGCAATGCCCATGGTGGAGAAGATCGCGCCGAACTGCGCGCCCGACCAGTGCTTGGTCTGGAACCAGTAGGCACCGATGGTGAGCAGCCACGAAGCCCACACGAAGAACTGCAGAAAACTCATGACGATCAGGCGCAGCTTGGTGCTCATCGATACTTCGCAAGTGGATGGAGGAGAGGGCGCAAAACTAGAGAAGGCGCATGGCCGCGACCGCTGCGCCGACCGCTCGCATCATCGCCATTCCCGCCATGCCGCGGTGTTTCGCGCAGGCCCCCGGCGCAGGTTAGAGTAGCGTGGCCGGCAACGGCAAGCCGCAGCGCATGATCGCTTCCGCGCCGGCGTGCCCATGTCGCCTCCGCCATCGATCCACTCGACCACGAAACCGACCCATGAGCCTGTTCCTGACGATTGCCCTGGTTCAACTGATCGCCCTGGCCAGTCCGGGGCCGGATTTCTTCTTTGTATCGCAGACCGCGGTCAGCCGCTCGCGGCGACAGGCGCTGGCTGGGGTGATCGGCATCACCCTCGGTGTGACGTTCTGGTCGGCGTTGGCGTTGCTCGGTCTGCAGCTGCTGCTGCAACGATTGGCCTGGCTGCAGCAGTTGCTGATGATCGCCGGTGGCCTGTACCTGTTGTGGATGGGCCTGCGCATGCTGCGCGGTGCCTTGCGCAAACCCGCCGCATCGAGCGAGCCGGCCGTGGTCATGCAGGGCAGCGACTGGGCGACATTGCGCGCGGGCCTGTTCACCAACCTTGCCAACCCCAAAGTGGTGATCTATTTCGGCAGCGTGTTCTCGGCTTTTCTCGGCGACCACGTGGATGCGTCGCTGCGCTGGGGCCTGTGGCTGCTGGTGGTGGTCGAGACGCTGCTATGGTTCTGCCTGGTCGCCAGCCTGTTTGCGTTGCCGCCGATGCGCCGTGGCTATCTGCGCCTGTCCCGCTGGATCGACGGTTTCGCCGGGGCAGTGTTCGTGTTGTTCGGCTTGCACCTGATCTTCGCGCGGCGCGTGGCGTAAATCGTCTGCGCCTGGCCTTGATGTCGGCCACTTTCCGGCATTCGGGTGCGTGGAGCACACCATTCCCACAACGTAAAAGGCCCCGGATCGGATGATCCGGGACCTTGTCCTCCCATCGAACTAGCGGGGCAATCGCATCAGGCAATCAAGGCCGGATTGCCACGCTGCTGAGGCGCTGCGTTCGGCACCTGTGCCGGTTCGGCCTGCTTCTGCGTGATCGCCTGCGCGGCCTGACTGCTCTGCTCCACCGGCGTGTTCACTGCTTGCGCGGTGTGCACATACGCGGCCTTCTTGTTCGGCGAATCCGGATCACCCTGTACGACCATGACCTGCGAGCCGTCGCCGCTGAGCCTGACCACGTCGATTTTGTCCAGGTGATTTTGCTTTGCTGCCACGACAGCCGCCGCGGCCAGTTGGTCGCTGTGCACGTCGGACTTGCGGCCGAGGTTGGCGTCAAGCTTCTCTACGGCCGCGTGCGCCTGCTTGTATAACGGGTAATCGGGATTCTTGGGATCGTCCAGACGCAGCGTGCTGTTCTTGGCGTTTGCATGCTGCATGGCGTCCAGCGTCTTCGGACCGGCGATGCCATCGACCTGCTTCAGGTGATGATCGCGCTGGAAGGACTCCAGTGCATGCTTGGTGTCGGGGCCGAACTTGCCATCCACTTCCAGCGGCTTGCCCTTGGCGTCGGTGTAGTGGAGTTTGTTGAGATCGGCCTGCAGCTTGCGCACCTCGTCGCCGTGGCTGCCTTGCGCAAGCATGTTGCCGGAGGCCGCCTGCGCGGGTGCGTGTGCATGTGAGGGCGTAGATACATGTGCCGGTGCCGGTGCATGCGGGTGTTCCGGCGGCGTGGCGGTTTGCGTCTGCGTCTGCGCATGTGGCGTGCCGCTGAGTGCGCGATAGGCCTGATCGGGCGGCAGGCCGCTCTGGATGTTGTGCTGGTATTGCTCACGCATCTGGTTCAGCGCGGTGCCGACCTGTCCGGCGGTGATCGAGGCGCTGTTGCCCGCCTGTCCGTCGTAGTAGCTGCGGCCGGTATGCGGATCGGCGACGCTTGCGAACTCCTGCGCGAGCGCCAGCTGTGCGCGTTCGAGGCCATGCGGGCCACTGCTCTGCCCGGTGATGTAGGCATGCACGGCAGGGCGTTTCTCGTTGATCAGGTATTCGGCGAAGACCCGCTCCTGCAGCTGCGGCGTGAAGCGCTGCTGCGGATCGAGGTGCAGCGAGTTCACGGCTTCGTGCAACGGGCCCGGGGTGATCTGGTATTTGCCGACCGCGAAAATCTGGTTGGGATCGTGGCCCGGCAAACCTTGCCGGCGCATCACTTCGCCCACCGTCAGCTGCGAGAAATCGATCTGACCGTGGGAGTCGCCAGCATGGCCGCGGTTGTAGGAGTTGTAGCCGCCTTCGCCGCGCGAGATGACACGCCCGAGCGCGTTGTCCGCGCCGTATTCGTGCGCCCCGGTAGCCGGCTGCGGCGCACCGTTGGCCGGATGTCGCGGCTGCGTTTGGTGGGCCGGATGCGCAGGCTGGGCCGGATGCGCGTGCTGGGCCGGCGCGTGCTGTGGTGTGGCGTTATGTGTCCGCGCCGAGAGCGGATGGGGCTGGATGGTGCCGTTGTCGATGTCGTGGATATATTTCTGGAAACGGCCGAGTTCCGCTTCGACATGCACATGGATCGAGCCCGGGCTGCCGGTATCGCCCATGCGGCCCATCGGCTGTCCGTATTCGATGCGCGATCCTTCCGGCGGCGACGTGTCGCGCGTCATGTGCAGCGTCTGCGACAGCATGACCGCGCCGGGTTCATTGGCTGGCCGGTCGTAGATACGCACGGCGTTGGTGGCATCGTGCAGATAGTGCACATAACCCGTAGCTGGCGCCGGAACGTTGACCGGTCCGGGCGTATCCTGCGACAGGATGAAATCCTTCTTGATGTAGGTGTGGCCGTCGAGGTGGCGCACCTCCTCGAGCTTGCCGTCGATCTTCTCGTATTGCCGGCCGTGCTCCTGACCGGAACTCGGATGATGTTTCGCGAGATCCTCGAACGTATCGACTGGCTCGATGCGGTTGCCGACGCTTTCGGTAATCGTGTACTTAGGCATGGTCTTGCTCCCCCTGTAGTGGTTGGTTCACTAACACCCGGCTCAGGCCGAGGGCGGTTGCGGATCTTCGGTGAGATGCCAGCAGCCGCTCTCGTCCTCGAAGCGGTACGAATTGCCTTCCGACATGCCGTACAAGTAGCGCACGGTGCGCCCCTGCTTGCCGGCCGGCGCGATGTTCAGGCGCAAGGGCGCCGGATCGACCTTGCCGTCGGCATCGACGAAGTGGAAAGCGTTGTTCCGGTAAGAAACATTGAAGGCATGCTGGTCGGTGGCGTAATCGGCAGCAGCGACATAGACCCACTGCAGGTGATCGCCGTTGTCGTCGGACTGCAGTTCGGCGACCTTGACCAACGGTGAAATGAAGGCCTGCTTGACGTCATTGTTCGACGCAAAGGCCTTCAGAAAAGCATCGAAATCATGGGAAGGGCAGGTGGCCGGTGATACGGCGTCGAGTCCGGAGAATTCCCAGTGCAGCACCTTCAGCGACTTCTCCTCGCCCGGGACATTCCAGCGTTCATAGGGCCCGTCCGTACCGACCCGGATCTGCGCGCGTTCGTCCCGGCTGGCGAAACGCATGATGCAGCGGCCATCGACGCTGCAGCTTTGCACTTCCGGTAGCTGGTTGCAGACCGGGGCTTCGCCACCGATGTTGCTCCAGCACTGCGGGTCTCGCAGCGGCAGCCAGCCCGCATCGAGCAGGTGTTTGCGCAAGGTCGCGTAGGCCATTCCCTGGCTCAAGGATTTGCCAACCGACGGTTGCGTCGTGGCAGCGGTGGTCGATTGTGCGGCGGGTGCAGCCGGCGCGGCCCATGCGGACATGGCGCAGGCACCGGTGACCACCGGCAACAGCAGTGTTACGAGGGAACAGATTCGGTATCGCATCAGGATCTTCCTCTTCGAAGCCATATGGCCGACTTGAACCCGTTGCTCAGGCCGGCGTGAAGTAAGTCCGCAGATTGTGGTGGCACTAAATGTCGCGACTGATCGCGCGGTGAAGCTTGAAGCGCTTCGGAATAGGGTGAGGTTTCACAGTCATTGGCAAGTCGTGCGAATGCGCGTGCCTGGCCTGGCCCGGAATAGAGCGCACGGGCCTTCGAGGCCAGCGAAGCTGGACCTGTGCAGGCCAAAAGAACCCTTCCGCAGCGAAATGATCGGCTGGCATCCAACATATGTTCTCCCTACATGCTTCGCCCGAGTGAGCGAATGACGACCCGCGGCAGCAAGCGCTGCCCGGCGTGCGGGTCACGTGGAGGATATGAAGCGGCAAAACGCCTGCCGGCATGCCGGCAGGCGCGATCCGTTTACTTGGCTGCGACCTGTTCGCGTTGTGGGTTGGCTGCTGTCTGCGCGGGATCGGCAGGCTTTGCTGCAAGTTGCGCCAGTGCCTGACTGCTTTGCTCGATCGGCGTATTCACCGCCTGCGCGGTTTGTACATACGCAGCCTGCTTACCTGGCGCCCCGGGATTTTGCGAGATCATGACTTGCGAGCCATCGCCCGAGACTTGGATCTCCGCGATCTTGCTCAAGCCATTGCGTCGTGCTTCCACTACGGCCGCCGCGGCCAACTGGTCGCTGTGTATGTCGGATGTGCGGCCGAGGTTGGCATCAAGTTTGTGTACGGCCTCGCGCGCCTGCTGGTACATCGCGTAATCGGGATTCTTGGGGTCGTCCAGGCGTGAGGTGGCGGACTTGGCTTGCGCGTGCTGGAGAGCGTCCAGCGTCTTGGGGCCGGCGATGCCATCGACCTGTTTGAGGTGATGCTCACGCTGGAAGGACTCCAGGGCATGCTTGGTATCAGCTCCGAATTTGCCATCCACCGTCAACGGCTTGCCCTTGGCGTCGGTGTAGTGGAG
>Ga0302314_10001741_pt1 | contig 40783 bp, 42 predicted proteins | sample III_Palsa_N2_3_FD_200533 | JGI IMG/M metagenome (GOLD analysis project Ga0302314, IMG submission 200533) | Peat permafrost microbial communities from Stordalen Mire near Abisko, Sweden - III_Palsa_N2_3 | ecosystem: Environmental > Terrestrial > Soil > Palsa > Peat permafrost | place: Sweden... | reverse complement strand
CCGCCGCTTTTTTGCGTGCGCGGCGATCGAGCGACCCCCGCGCCGCCGCCGCATGGCTCACCCATCTCCCAGTGCGGCGCTGCGACGTTTCTGCCGCCCAAGCCCGGCAACTTCTGCCGCGCGCGGCAGACGGCCCGGCAGAAGTTGCCTATCGGCCTTGGATAACAGGGGTTTAACGCAACGAAATCAATGTCTTGCATCATTTTGCCGAGAGGCAGAAATGGCGCGGCAATTGCTTCCCTCCAGGTCGGGCAAAACGCCCCCGGCTGTCAAAACGGCGCCGGAACACCTGAAAAGGAACCTTAGTCATGTCGCTTAGCGTCAATACGAACTCGGGCGCGCTTATCGCCCTGCAAAACCTCAACAGCACCAGCTCGCAGCTCCAACAAGCCCAGAACATCGTTTCGACGGGCTTGGCGGTCGGCTCCGCGCAGGACAACGGCGCTATCTGGGCGATCGCCCAGGGTGAACGCGCTACGGTCGGTGCGTTGGACTCGGTGAAGTCGTCTCTGCAGAACGGTCAGTCGGTCATCGACGTCGCCAACTCCGCCGGGACCACGGTTTCCAACCTTCTGACGCAATTGCAACAGAAGGCTCTGGCCGCGACCGACACCTCGCTGGACACCGCCAGCCGTGCTTCGCTCAACGCCGACTTCGTGTCGTTGCGCAACCAGATCACGTCGACCGTGGCCAACGCCTCGTTCAACGGCGTGAACCTGCTGAACGGCAGCGTCACCGACATCACGTCGCTGGCCAACGCCCAAGGCACGTCGGTGCTGACCACGCAGGGCCAGAACCTGTCGCTGGGCGGCACGATCGTCACCCTGTCCGCCACGGCGACCATCAGCACCACGGCGGCCGCTACGACCGCTCTGTCGGCGGTGGAAGCGTCGCTGTCGAACGTTGACAACGCGCTCGCCAGTCTCGGCACCTCGTCCACGGCGCTCGATACACACCTCAACTTCGTATCGAACCTTCAGGACACGCTGACGACCGGCATCGGCAACCTCGTGAACGCCGACCTGGCCAAGGAAAGCGCGACTCTGCAGGCCCTCCAGACCAAGCAGCAGCTTGGCATCGAGGCCCTGTCGATCGCCAATTCCTCGTCTTCGGCGCTCCTGAGTCTCTTCCGCTAGGGCCAATCGGGCGGCGAGGGCTCACCCCGCTCTCGCCGCCCAACCCTATTTCGAAAGCGACGGCCAACGAGGCCGGCGGTGAGGAGAGATGACCAGCACAGCACCGATCTCCGGCGTATCGCCGGATGTGGCGTCCGCGCAGCCCGCGCCGGCGCCCGCTTCGGCGGGATCGGGGACCAGCCAGGCTTCATCGACGCAGTCCGGAAGTGATTCCGACCTGCGCCTGGTGATCGAGGACGACAAGGCCGCGGGATGCTTCGTCTACATGACGATCAACCCGACCACCGGCGAAGTCGTCTCCCAGATCCCCAGGGAACAGCTGCTCGCGATGCGGACCAGCCCGGACTACACGCCGGGATCCGTCATCAACTCGGTCAGCTGATCAGGCCCTGGCGTGAGACATAGGCGGCTGAACGCCGCTCCGGTCGCCCACAACGACCCCTGCCGATGTCGCCCGCCGCGACGGCGGTTTTCCGGCTTGAGACGGCGTTAACCATAAGCTCACGATCTGGGCCCTAGCCTCCGACGCGTCGATTGCGGGCGGCCAGAAGGCCGTTCAGGGGCTCCGAATGACCATCAATATCCAAGGCTCGACCTCAGCGCTCGCAATGCTGGAAGCGCTGACAAGCCAGTCCAACACGACATCCGCCTCCAACGCCGGGGCCTCGACGTCGCTGCTCGACGCCACCGCGTCAGGCTCCACGGCTTCCTCGATCATCAACGTCAGCGGCGGGGCCACCGCCGCGCTGAGCGGGCTCTCGATCGGCCTGTCGACCTCCGCCTCGATCGCCGACGCGGGTGTCGCGGCTGGGACGAGTGTGGCGAGCCTGCTGTCGCAGATGCGCCAGGACGCGGTCAGCGCTTCCAATCCCGATGTCGGCACGGACACCCTCGCGGCGCTGAACGCCGGCTTCCAGACCGACCTGCAGCAGATCGCCTCGGCGATCTCCAGCGCCCAGGTCGGCGGCGTCAACCTGATCGACGGCTCGGTGAGCGGCCAGGCGTCGGCGCAGCAGGCGCCGGGCGCGAGCCTCACGGGGGTCAATCTCTCCCTCGGCGGCCCGCTGATCGGGCTCTCGCCGAACGCCAGCCTCTCCGATCCCACCGCCGCCGCCGGCCTCGCCGACCAGCTCGCGAAAGCGATCGACAATGTCAGCCAGGCGGTGAGCCAGCTCTCCGCCCAGGGCGATTCGATCCAGACCAACCTGGCGCTGGTCGCCCAGGCCGGCCTGTCGTCGACCGGTTCGAGCCTGGTCAATCCGACCCTCGACAGCGACGGCGCGCGGCTCGCCGCCTTGCAGGTGCAGCAGCAGCTTTCCATCGGTGGCGAGTCGATCGGCAACTCCGCCCCGCAGACCATCCTCTCGCTGTTCCGCTAGTCGCGTTTTTTGGAGCCGCCTTAACCGACCGTAAGCGCCGTTCGCGGCATCATCCTTGCTGCGGAAAACCCGATTGAGCGACGAGGCGTAGGCGAGTGGCCGGCAGTATAAGCAGCAGCGTGCTACTCGGGTGGTACCAGTCCTTCTATGGAGGGTCCGGGACCGACCCGAACGCCGCCGCGTCATCGACCTCGAGCTCGTCGTCGACCTCGACGTCGAGCGCCGCCACGACCCTCTATGCGCCGACCGCGCCGTGGAACGAGACCAGCCAGCCGACCCAGAGCCAGCTGGTGAAGCAGGCGATGAGCGGCGATTCGCTGTTCAACCCCAGCGCCGCCCAGCTCGACCTGCCGAACGCCAGCGCCGACTACAAGAAGCTGTTCGCGCTCTATTCGGGGCTGAACACGCTCTATTCCATCGCCACCGAGGCGAGCGGGGCGAACGTCTCCAGCCTGCAGCTCAGCCAGCTGCAGACGGCGTTCAACAGCGGCATGACCCAGCTCGACAAGTACCTGGGCAACACCACCTATCAGAACCTGAAGCTGACCGGCGGCTCGATCCAGTCGACCCAGACCACGTCGGTGAGCACGCCATCGCAGCCGACGTCCTATACGACCGCCGCGCTCAACACGACCGGCAACTCCAGCGCCGCCGTGCCGGCCTTCGAGGGCAATGTCTCGTTCGACGTCAACGCCCAGGTCGGGGGCAATCCCGAGACCACGGTGGCGATCAACCTCGCCGACATGGGCTCGACGCCGCGCACCATCGGCAACGTCGTCAGCTACATGAACAGTCAGCTTTCCGCCGCCGGCGTGTTCTCCACCTTCTCGGCGGACCCGATCGCGCCGGTGCCGGACACCTATACGGTGGGCAACCAGACCGTCACCGTTTCGGCCGGCAACCAGTCCTGGGCGCTGCAGCTCAACACCGACCCGTCCGAGACCATCACCCTCTCGGCGCCGCAGACCGGCGCGGCGGTCTATATCGGCCAGGTCGTCGGCAATCAGACCTCGACCACCAACTCGAACGGCCAGACGGTGGCGGCCGATGCGCAGAGCCAGCTCCTGAAGCTCAACGCCAGCGGCGACGGCGTCGTCGGCCCGAGCCAGGGGCCCGATGCGACCTCCGACACTCTCTCCAACACGTCGCTCGGCTCAGGGGTCAACTCGATCCAGGCCACGGCCCTGGCGCCCGACGGCTCGCTCTATGTGCTGGCCGACGTCAATACGACCACCGACGGGACCACGCCGGCCGGCGGCCAGGACGTGGCGTTGCAGCAGTATGACTCGGCCGGCCAGCTGGTCTTTTCCACCGACCTCGGCTCGGCTTCCAGCGCCAGCGGCCTGTCGCTCGCGGTCTCGCCGGATGGTTCGCAGGTGGCCATCACCGGCACGGTGACCGGTTCCCTGACCGCCGACCAGACGGTGAACGATCCCACCGGCGCCAACAGCTTCGTCGCCGTCTACGACTCCCAGGGCGATCAGGTCTGGAGCCAGCAGGACGACGAGGACACGCCCAACCAGGCCAACGCCGTCGCCTTCGACGCCAACGGCAACGTCTATGTCACCGGCCAGACCAACACGAACACCGGCGTCGAGGCGGCGGGCGGCCCCGCCAGCAGCTACCTGCAGGTCTTCTCGTCCACCGGCACCCAGATCGCCGACACCCAGATCGCCACCAATGGCTCCAACACCAGCAACGGCATCGCCGTCGACGGCAACGACGTCTATGTCGCCGGGGTGCAGAACGGCGATGCGGTGGTGAACGAGTACGACGTCACGACGCCGTCGTCGCCGACCCTGGTCGCCACCCGCAACCTCGGCGACCTCAACGGCGGCAATATCGTCGGCGTGTCGGTGCAGAACGGGACCGTCTATGTCGCCGGCACCACCGGCAACGGGTCGCTCAACGCCGGTACGGTCACCAGCGCGGCGTCCAGCGGCGCGATGAACACCTTCGCGGCCACGCTCGCGACCGGCCTCGCGCCCGCCTCGTCGGACGCGATCGCCTACTACGGCGGCACGGGCAACACCGTGGCCACCGGCATGACGGTGGCGAACGGCGACGTCTGGCTCACCGGCACCGCGACCGGCGACCTGCCCGGCGAGCCGGCCATCGGCGCCCAGGACGGCTTCGTCGCGGCGCTGAACGTCGGAACGGGCGCGGTCGACTACAACCAACGCTTCACCGGCGAGGATGGTCAGGTCGCGCCGACCTCGATCGCGGTGGCGCCGACCGGCGAGAGCGTGCTCGACCAGCTCGGCCTGCCACAGGGCGTGGTCGACGGGCCGGTCTCGGACCTGGTCACCGCGACGACGCCGGTCGAGGCGGGCGACAGCTTCGGCATCTCGGTGAACGGCGGCGCGCCGGTGACGATCACGGTGCAGGACACCGACACCATGACCTCGCTGGCCACCGAGATCTCGCAGGCCACCGGCTTCGCGGTGAACGCCACCACCTCCTACGGAGCCAACGCCTCGACCACCCTGGAGATCCAGCCGGCCTATCCCGGCTCGACCGTCACCCTGATCGACGGCCCGTCCGGCAGCGACGCCCTGTCCGGACTCGGGCTGAAGCCGGGCGTGGTCGCCGACACCAGCACCAACAAGAGCGGCGTCACCACCCTCTCGGGCAGCGGCTCGCCGATCTACGGGCTCGGCCTGCCGTCTACCCTCGACCTCAGCTCGACCGCCGATATCAAGACCGCCCAGGTGCAGCTCGCCGGGGCCATCAGCGTGGTCGAGAGCGCCTATAAGAACCTCGCCAACGCCGCGACCCCGGCCGCGGTGCTGGCGCTGCAGAAGGCGCAGGCCAGCGGCACGACGCCGAAATACCTCACCAACGAGATCGCCAGCTACCAGGCCGCGCTCACCCGCCTCACCGCCGGCTCGTCGTCGTCCTCGACCACCGGTCTCGCCTCGCTCTTCTGAGCCGCGACCGGCCGCGCGGCCGGCGTCTACTCCCTCCCGTCCCATGTGTGGCCCGCCGCTTGCGACGTCGCCGGGTGAGACGCGCCGCGCGACGGCGCCGTCCAGATGGTCCGGGATGTCTGTTGGTGGGAGACGTTGGTGATTAATCCAGCAAGTTCAAGCGCTTCGAGCGCGCTGCAGGCCCTCGAGGCGCTGCTGTCGGCCCAGTCGTCATCGTCCGCGAGCTCGGCAACCTCGGCCGCCAGCGCCTTCTCGACCGGGCAGAGCTTGCCGGGCGGCGGCGCGTCGGGTGCGCAAGGCGCCGGCTCGACGGCTCAGACCGCGCCCAGCAACGCTTCCAATCAGTTCGCGTCCTCGGCGCTCAACTTCCTCACCTCGATGCAGGACCCGCAGAGCACTGCGGCCAGCATCGCCCTCGGCGCGGCCAATGGCGCGGCCGGCAGCGCGTCAAGCTCGCTGGGCCAGGACCTTTCCGACCTCACCACCGCGCTGAGCGCGCTGAAGCAGGGACTGAGCAGCGCTACGTCCTCGACATCGAGCGCCGCCTCGTCGCTGCTGTCCACCGGCTCGACCGCTGCCACGTCGCTGACCGGGGCCACCAGCTCCGCGCTGGTCGCCGCCCTCGCCCAGGTCACCTCGGCGCTGGACGGCATCAACAACCTCGACGGCCAGCATGGCGGCGCGGCGCACATGCATCACCACCACGGCGGCGGCATGTCGTCTTACAGTTCGTCGTCCAGCACGTCCTCGACCGCCTCCGCCACGGCCAGCCTGCTGTCGCTCACCTCCGGCAGCGGCGCTTCGGGCGTCGGCGCATCGACCACGGCTTAAGGCGCGACGAGCCGCTTGGTCATGCAGACGCGCGTGTGGCCCGGCGGATCACACTCGACCCGTCCCAGCTCGCGGTAGCCCTGCCGCGCGTAGAAGTCCGGCGCCTGGAAGACGATGGTGAAGAGCACGGCGGCGGAGCAGCCGCGCTGACGGGCCTCCTGCTCGGCCATGGCCATGACCTGACCTCCAAGCCCCTGGCCGCGCGCGCTCGCCGGCAAGAAGATCAGGTCGATGAAGAACAGTCCGAGCGTCGTGCGGCCAAGAACGCCGCCCACGACTTCGCCCGAGCCAGGTTCGTGCACCAACACCGCCAGGGCGCGAGCATCGACGAAACCGGCCTTATCCTTGTTGAAGCGGGCGAGACCGTCCTCGATGACGGATTCGGCGTGGGCGTCGATCGTGTCGGTCACCCGCAGTTCGAACCGGCCCCCGAAGTCCTCGGTCGTCATGCGCGCTGCTCCATCGCAGCGGCCAATTACCCCGGCGTGCTGCTCAGGAATGACAGGATCACGTAGCGGCTTCCCTTGGTCACCGGCGCCGCCTCGTGCAGCAGCGAGGCGGAGAAGATCATCGCCCCGCCGGCCGGGGCGCTGTAGCCGGCGTCGTCGAACTCGGGGAAGATCAGCTCGCCGCCCTCGTACGCGTGGGTGTTGAGGTTGATCGAGACCGCGAACTCGCGGAAGGCGGTGTGGGGCAAGGCGTTGTCGCGGTGGCGCTTGAAGCAGCCGCCGTCGTCGTCATAGCGGGCGATCAGGATGCGGTCGGCAAAGCCCACGTCCTTCTGGAAGGCGCGCTTGATCTCCGGCACGCATCGGCGCGCCATCGCATCCATCACCTCGGCGTGCATCGGCGTTCCGGCCGCCAGTTCGATGTCGCGTCGCCGTTTCAGGCTCTCGTCGAGCTTGTGGACCGCGCCGGCGTCGTACGAAGCCATTTTTCCTTGCTCGTGCGGCGAGGCCTCGAAGTGGTCGATGAAGGCCTGGCAGCGGGCGCGGCTGAGGATGTTCGGGGCCACCAGCAGTGGCGCGGCGCTGGCGCGCACGCCGGCCGGATCGGAGCGCACCAGCGGCGCCACGGCCGCCGCGATCCGCGCCACGTCGCAGGACGAGGCCAGCGGCTCCAGGGCGACGATGCGGCCGCTGCGGTCGATGGCGACGACGGCGGGGCGGCCGTCGATTTCGAGGCTCTCCAGGCCGCCGGCCTCGGCGACGTGGATCAGTATCTCGCGCGCCGCCGGATCGGCGAAGGCGGCGGAAAACGCCGGCGACATCGGCGCGAGTGGCACGAGGTCGAGTCCGCAGCCGTTCAGCGCCCCGCCCATCGCCTCGAACGCCCGCCGCGCCGCGTCGGGGGCCAGCGAGCCCAGGGCGACGATCAGCGCCGGACGGCCGGCCTGGGCGTCGAGCGAATAGAACCGCCCGCTCGCCGTCGCGCCGACGAAGCCGGGCGCCTTGTCTCCGATCTCGAGCTGCACGGGCCTCATCCTTGTCTCCGCCCCGGCAGAGAGCGCGATTCCGGTTTGCGTCCTCTTAAATTCCGCCGCCGCGCCGGGGCTCAGATGGTGATGTCGAGCGCGTGGGACGGCGGGGCGTCGGGCGGCCGGTCGCCGCTGGCGGCGGCCGGCTGGACCTGCACGCCGGACACGCCGTCGTCCGCGTCCGGGGGTTTGGTGGCCGCCGCTGTGGTTTCGTCGACCTTCCTCGGCGGCGTGAAGAGCTGGCCGGACCAGGGACTGATCTTGTTCAGGCGCATCGGCGCATCCGGGCGGTGCGGCGGCCGACAAACCGAGGGCCGCGGAAAACCGCGTCTGGCAACGCTTAGCGGGTCGCGCCGCAGGCGGATGACGGCTTCATGAGGCTGCCGCGACCCACTCGTCACAGGAGTGACACACGGGACTCTAGCGTGATTCGTCCACAGGGCCGCCGCCGGCCAGCATCGCGCGGAAGGCGGCCAGGATCCGCTCGACATAGGGGTTCTTGTGCGCCAGCGGCCCATCGGGCTCCTCCAGGTGCACGAGCATGGTCGCGTTGGCCTCGAACAGCAGCACCCGGCCATCGTCCAGCAAGGCGAAATCGATCCCCGCGAAGTCGAGGTCGAGCCGCTCGCCGACCGCGCGCACCGCCGCCATCGCCGGGGCGCCGAGCACCGCCTCGGGGTCAGCCAGGAACCGCTGCTCCTCCTCCAGCCGCTCGGGGTGCTGGGCCGTGCCCGAGGTCTCGTAATGGACCATCCAGCGCGGCCCGATGGCGAGGTGGTAGGGGTAGGGGCGGCGATCCACGAAGATCATCCGGTACTTGCGATAAAGGCCGTCGCCGGAGCTGAAATCGTGGAAAGCGGTCGCATAGTGGTCGCGGTCGGTCGCGGTCTCCGCCCCGTCCTGCGTCCGCGCCGTCACCAGCCGCACGCCCTCGCCGCCATGCGAGCCGATCGGGCGGGCGATGAAAGGCGTGGCGACGCCGGCCCGCCGCGCCGCCTCCCGCACTCCCAGCTTGGTCACCGCTTCGGCCGCCAGCCGCGCCGTCTTCGGGACCACCAGCGCGCCCACCCCCTCGAACAGCGGCTCGGCCAGATGGCGGAAGCTGCGCGCGACTGCCTCCGGCCGGTTGAACACCGGGCGCCGGCAGGTCGCCAGGAAGCGCGCGACATTGGCCGCCATCGGCCCGGTCTCGTCGGCGTCGCCGATGGCGTTGAACACCACGTCATGGTCCGGCAGCGCCTGCATCTGGGCCGGGTCGGCGTATTCGACGAACCAGAACAGGCGGCTGTAGCGATCGGCCGGCAGCAGGTGGCGCTCCGGCGTGTTGCCGAGGTCGGTGGTCGCCAGGACCAGCACCCGCTGGATCGGCCGCGGCGTCTCGGCGATGTAGAGGTTGCGCGCGCCATAGGCCGCGTCGCGGTGGCGCCTGGCCTCGGCGTGGCGGCCTTCGCGGGCCTCGATCCGCGCTAGGTTCTGGTGCGCCGCGATCATCGCCGGATCGAACGCCAGCGCTCGCTCGGCATGAAGGCGGCCCAACTTGAAGTCGTCGAGGCTGCAGTGCACGGTGCTCAGCGCCGCATGGACATCCTTGTCGTCCGGATCCAGTTCCAGCGCGCGCTGCAGGTGGCGCAGCGCCGGCCGCGGGCGATCCATGTCGGCGTAGAGCAGGCCGAGGCTCAAGGCCGCCGATCGCCGCTCGGGCGCCAGCGCCAGCGACCGCTCCAGCGCCTCGGCCGCCTCGCCGTAGCGCCCCACACGCCGCAGCGCGGTTCCGAGCGCCAGCCAGGCCAGCGCCGTCGAGCCATCCAGCGCCACGGCCCGCTCGGCGCTCGGCAAGGCTGCCTCGGGCTCGTCGATCTGCAGTAGCTCCACCGCGAGGCCCAGGTGCGCAGGGCCTGAGTCCGGCAGGCGCGCGGCGGCCTCGCGGTAGGCGGCCACGGCGGCAGCGGCTCGCCTCAGACCGGCGAGCGCCGCGCCCAGCGCCAGGTGCGCGGCGCCGTCGTCCGGGGCCGTGGCCACCGCCGATTCGGCGGCGGCCAGGGCGCCTGCCGCGTCGCCGGCGCCGAGTCGCGCCTGCGACAGCCCCACCAGGGCGCCAAGGTCGGTCGGCGCCAGCCGCGCCGCCGTTTCATAAGCCTCCGCCGCGCCGGCGTTGTCGTCGCGCACCTGGCGCAGGTTGGCCAACGTCAGCCACGCCTGCGGCGACTGCGGCCGCAGTCCGGTCACGCGCGCGACCAGGGCCTCGGCTTCCTCGGGATCGCCGAGTTCGAAGCGCAGCAGGCCGAGCAGGTAGAGCGCGGTCGGATCGTCTGGCGTCTCGGCGAGCGCGCGCCGGAACAGGGCCTCCGCGCCGGCCCGGTCGCCCACCTTGTGAAGCTCGAGCGCCATGCTGAGCAGCGTCTCATGCGATTCGCGCTCAAGCGATCTCGTTTCCCGCACCGCCGGCATTCAGCGAGCCGATCGCATCGAGGCGTGTCGAAGTAGATACAATGGTTCAAGCATGATATATACTGTTATGATGTTTAACTCTCACTGATTCGATTGTATTCCGCAAGAATTCGCTAGCGTCCGACGGCGGTCCGACTTCGTTAACCATAGTCCGCCCACCCTGGCGTTCCGCCGCCCCTGGGAGCCCCCGTGCCGACCGCCGCCGTCCTGCGAAAGCCGAGCCTGGAAACGCCGCTGGCCGCGGCGGGCGTCCTGGCGGCCCAGGCCCAGGACGAGGCGGCCAAACGTGCCTATCTCGACATCCTCAGGCTCGACCCCACCTGCCTGGAGGCGCTGCTGGAACTGGCTCGGCTAGCCCAGCGCAGCGGCCACCGCTCCGCCGCCCGCACCGCCTATCTGCAGGCGATCCACTGCCATCCCAGCGCCGCCGCGGCGCGGGTCAACCTCGGCGGCCTGCTGATCGAGACCGGCGAATTCGCCGAGGCCGAGACCCAGTTCCTCGCCGCCCTCGCCGCCGAGCCCGACCTCGCGCCAGCCCACCAGGGTCTCGCCCGGGTGTTGACGGCGATGGGGCAGGGCGAGCGGGCCCAGCCGCACTGGACGGCCGGCTTCGCGCGCGGCTGGCTGGCGCCGCAGCCCTATCGCGGGGTGGGGCGCGGCGTCCCCATCCTGCTGCTGGTCTCGGCGCGCGGCGGCAACATCCCGACCCGCGCCCTGCTCGACGACACGGTCTTCGCCGTCACCGCCGTCTACGCCGAGCACCACGACGCCGCCCAGCCGCTGCCGCCGCACGCGGCGATCTTCAACGCCATCGGCGACGCCGATCTCTGCGGCGAGGCGCTGGCGAAGGCCGTGGAGATCGTCGCCCGCTCCTCAGCGCCGGTGGTCAATCCGCCCGCCGCCGTCGCCGCCACCACCCGCGCCGCCGTCGCGCGCCGCCTCGCCGAGATTCCGGGCCTGGTCGCGCCCGAGATCCGGCCGATGGCGCGCGCCGAGCTGCTGGCCGCGGACGATCTCACCTTCCCGCGCCTGGTCCGCGCGCCGGGCTTCCATACCGGCCAGCACTTCGTCCGCGTCGAGCGCCGCGCCGACCTCGCCGCCGCGATCGCGGGCCTACCGGGCGACGACCTGCTCGCCATCGCGCCGCTCGATGCGGGCGGCGCCGACGGCCTCGCCCGCAAGTACCGCGTCATGCTGATTGGCGGCGAACTCTACCCCATGCACCTGGCGATCTCGGCGCATTGGAAGGTGCACTATTTCTCCGCCGCCATGGCCGATAGCGCCGAGCACCGCGCCGAGGAGGCCGCGTTCCTGGCCGACATGCCGGCCGTGCTCGGCCCCGCCGCGATGTCGGCCCTCGGCGCGATCGGCGCGGCGCTGGGGCTGGACTATGCCGGCATCGACTTCGGCCTCGCCCCGGACGGCCGCCTACTGCTCTTCGAAGCCAACCCCGGCATGGTCATCCAGCCGCCCGGTCCCGAGCCGATCTGGGACTACCGCCGCGCGCCGATCGCCCGCGCCCTGGAGGCGGTGAAGGCGCTATTGTTGGCGAGATCGGGGCAAATCCTGCCTTCGCCGAAAAATCCGCCGACGTAAATTCCCGTTATTAACGGCGCCTCGATTGTGGCGCTTCGGCCGAAACGGCACAATCATGCCTTCGCCGTGCCCGCAGTCCTGTCTACGATGTCAAAGACCTGGCGCCCCAGGGAGCGTCACGTCTAGTAACGCCCGAATTTGAATCGTCGTCAAGTGCGGCGGACCGATCCCGGCTAGGTCGCTACGCGTGAACGCCGGATGCGGCTATAGTCCGCGAATGGCCGGCTTCATGTTCAAGATCCTGTTTCCGGGGGCCGACGGCGCCCCGCTGTCGACCAACCTGGTCGTCACCGTCGGGCGCGACGAGTCGGCGGCGCGGGCCGTCCTCGACGCGTTCATGAACCTGCAGGGCGAGGAGAAGGTGACGTCGATGCCGATGAGCGACGAACTGGTCGCGTTCATGGACCTCCAGGACGGCGAGGCCCAGCTGTGGAAACGCTAGCCGTTCGGCCGGCGGCTCGCCGCGGTCACGCCACCGTCGCCCCCCGCCCCGGCCGGCGTGTTTGCTGACCCGAGAGCCACCTCGAGGCCCCGCGATAGCGTTTGACGGAACAGCAGTAGCAGCGACATTGCCAGTATAGCTGCGAACACGACCGCCCCCGTCAACTGCCAGCGCGCGGTCAATGACTGCTCATCGCGGCCAATAGTACGATATAGGCTGTTGATCTCGAGCATTTCCGCCACGGACAGCCGCTTCTTCGGCAGTGTCCGGTCGATATAGAAATATTTCGTCATCGAGTTGAATTCGAGTTCGTTGCCGACGAACATCTCGGACGGGTTCAGGTCCGAGGTGACGTAGGTAAAGTCCTGATAGGGGAGTTCCTGTGTCGCCCGGACGTCGACCGTGTTGAAGTCCGGCTTGATGGCCCCGTCGTGAAACCAGCCGGGGGAAAACAGGCCTGCCGCGCCCGTGCGGGGCAGGTGCGTGATCGGCTGGTTGACGATTTCGATGATGCGCCGCCGCGCCTGGGCGGCCTCGGCGTCAAGCTCGGCGCCTGTCGGCTTCGCGTCCGCCCGGGCCGCGACGGCCTGCGCCGACGCCCACGAGAGCGGCGAGAGCAGGACGAACAATGCCAGCAAGAGCGACGAGACTGTTTTCATGCCGTTGCGCTTATTCCATCCCCAGGTTGTCACGGGGTATAGGAGTTTGGTGAACGGGCCGGCTACTTTGCGTCGCCGCCCCAACTGGCCATCCGCCGCCCGGCCGCGCTATGGTCCGCCGCGACGTCTGCCGCCTAGTTCGCGGCGCGGGATCGGCGAGGCATGAGTTTCCTGACGGATCGGCGCGTGATCGCCATCGGCGGCGGCGCCCTGGCGCTGGTCGCCGGCCTCGCGATCGCCTGGGTGATCCTGAAGCGCAGCCATCCGCCCGCCGAGGCGCCGCCGGCCGCGCAGGGCGGTCTGGTGGTGGTCTCTGGCCGCGATGACGACGCCAAGCTCGACCCCAAGCGGCCGCTGCGCTGCTTCGTCGGCGGCCAGTTCGTCGGCGAGCTGCCGCTGGCCGAATGCGCGCAGCGCAACGGCGTCGCCACCGGCGCGCTCGACGTCGGGCTCGACCCGTCCGGCGCCCTGGCCGCCAGCAATGGCACCGGGGCCCAGATCACCCCGCTGCCGCCGCAAGCCCCGCCGCAGTCGCTGCCGGTGACCGAACAGGCGCCCGACGGCGCCGGCAACGCCATCCACACCCCGGCGACGCCGGCCGCCGCGGGACCGGGCGGCGTCCAGGCCTGCTGGCGCTTCGCCGGCGCGGGCTGGCGTCAGCTGCCGACGCCGATGGCGCTGAACGCCTGCGTTCAGGCGGTCTACGCCGGCCGCTGCCCGGGCCCGGATGACGTCTTCTACGCCCGCTGGGGCGACCAGACCCTGCGCCTGATCGCCGGCCGGGTGGAGATCTCGCCCGACAACCGCACCTTCACCAGCCTGATCGACCCGTGGCCGGCCTGCCAGCAACCGTCCGGCTGACGGCTCGCCGAGCGGCCGCGCCCATTATAGTCTGAGCCCCATGACCCGCCTCGCACCCGTTCTCGCCGCCCTCCTCGCCACAGCCGCGCTGGCCGGCTGCAAGCCGCAGCTCCAGCCGCCGGGCGACGCCGGCGTCTGCTACCACCTGGCGGCGATGGTGAACGGCCAGCCGAAGTTCAACGTGGTCGCCAAGCCGGTCCCCGACATGGAGCACTGCGCCGCCCAGCTCGAGGCGATGAGAAACCATTTCCTCGCGCTGGGCGGGACCAACCGCGACATCGTCGGCGCCTACCAGGACAATTTCCTCTTCCTCGGCGACGACGGCGTCTTCACCTCCGGGACCTACGACGGCCACCGCTATCCCTTCCTGGTCCGCGACGGCGACCAGCTGGTGCCGATCGGCTCGTCGCCGTCGTGAGGCGATTGAACTAGAACAAAAGAAGAACAAAGCCGTTGCGCCGGGGATTGAGTCGGGCTACGGTCGCCTCTGGATGCCGGCGCGCTGGGTCGCCGGGCGATCGGAGGAGGCTCCCATGGCGGGCAGCGTGAACAAGGTCATTCTGGTGGGCAATCTGGGGCGCGACCCCGAGATCCGCACCCTCACCTCCGGCGACCGGGTGGCGAATTTCTCCATCGCCACATCGGAGAGTTGGCGCGACCGCACGTCCGGCGAACGGCGCGAGCGCACCGAGTGGCACCGGGTGGTGATCTTCAACGACAATCTGGTGAAGGTGGTCGAGAACTATGTGAAGAAGGGCTCGAAGGTCTACATCGAGGGCGCGCTGCAGACGCGCAAGTTCCAGGACCAGTCGGGCGCCGAGCGCACCATGACCGAGGTGGTGCTGCAGAAGTTCCGCGGCGAACTGACCATGCTCGACGGGAAAGGCGAGGGCGGCGGCGCCCGCGAGGACGGCGACTTCGGCGGCTACTCCAGCGGCCCGCGCCAGCAAGCCGCCGGCCCCAAGGAAACCTTCTCCGCCGACCTCGACGACGAGATTCCGTTCTAGGGCCTGCCCCAACACCCCGCTCATCCCGGCGCAGGCCGGGAACCAGGAAAAGCGACGTTGGAGGGGCGCAATAGCTGGCCGGCGTGGCGCGTGCCCGCTCTCAGGCAAGCGCGCCCTGCGACGCCCCCCATCCTGGATGTCGAGCCGGCGCGCGTCGCCTCAACGCCCGCTATAAGCGCCCTGAGCGGGGGGCCTTAGGCGATGCAGGCATGGTTCGATTTCTTTGCGGTCATCGGCGCGGCCGCGGCGACTCTGACCGGGCTGCTGTTCGTGGCCATCTCGATGAACGTCGCGGCGACCTTGAACCGGGGGCCGCACGGATCGCGGCGTCTCGCCGAGCAGGCCTTCCAGAACTATCTCGCCGTGCTGATGGTCTCGCTGCTGGCGCTGTTTCCCGACATGTCGCCGCTCACCTTCGGCCGCACCGCGCTGCTGGTCACCGCGACCTGGACCGTCTGGGTGCTGGTGCGTCTCTACCAGGCCGCCGCCGAGCCGTCCGTGCACGAAACCCGCCTGACGGCGCTGCGCCGGCACCTGTCGACCATGATCGGGTTTGGACTTCTGGTCTACGCGGCCGCGCGCATGGCCTGGAACGCGGCGGACATGCGCGACACCCTCGCCGGCGCCTGCATCGTGCTGCTGTTCTCGGCGACCGAGAAGGCCTGGGGCCTGCTCAACCGCATCGCCGCCGCCAAGCAGGCCGAGTAGGCAAGACGCGCCGCCTCCCTCAGAGATCCAGCACCAGGTCGATCTCGTCGCGGAGCGGCAGGCCGTGGTCGCCGATCAGCGGGATCGAGGGCTTGCGGGCCCGCGCCGCGTCGACCGCGCCAGGTCGCAACGCCGCGAGGCGATAGCCACGCCGCTGGTAGAATCTCAGAGCGTCCAGATTGTCGTTGGTCGTCCCCAGCCGCACCTGGGTGAACCCCGATCCGAGGTGGCGGAGCAGGGCCTCGAGCAGCGCCGCGCCAATGCCTTCGCCGCGGCGGAAGGCGTTGATCGCAACTAGTTCGCAGATCGGCTTCTCCGCTCGCGAGAAGGCCGCCAGGCCCTCGAAATCGCCGGCGATCAAGCAATCGCACGCGAAGAGATCGTAGGTCGTTCCCCGCATCAGGATCGGATTGCCCCACAGCGCGCCCAGCCGCTGGCGCGCGGCGTCCAACGCGGCGCCCTCGGCCAGTCTCACCTCCATATTCGCCATCGCGGCGTCACCAGACCGCGTCCTTGAAATTGGCGAGGATGCTCGCATCGGCGGTGATCAGCCGCGCGCCATCGGCCATGGCGTTGGCCACGATCAGCCGGTCGAACGGATCGCGGGTCCAAGCGAAGCCGCGGGCGAACTCGATGATTCGGGGAAACGACGTGTCGGAGACGCTGAGGTCGAGGCGGCGCTGGAGGGCGGCCAGGATTGTCGCGGCGTCCTGGGGTGTCCGCCCGATCTCGAACAACATGTCGAGTTCGAGCAACGCCATCGGTGAGATTTGGCACGCCTCTCGATCCAGCAGTCTTCGAGCCAGCGCGGATAGACGAGAGCGTTGCGCATGGGCCCGGAGCGCGACGTGCGTGTCCAGGTGGATCAACGATCCAGCTCAGATTCTTGGTCCCATTGCCAATATTCGCGCCGCGCTGCTTTCAGCGCCTCAACCGAAAGATCGCAATCTTCCCACCCGGGCGGCGGCGGTTCGTCCCAGAACTTCCGCCGGCGTTCCGCCCGCTCTTCCTCGGTCTCCGCAAGCAGCGGCGCCGCCGTCTCCGGCCCCAGCACCACGCGCTTCCCCTTGCGATTCAGCACGATGGGCTCGCCCGTCGCCAGGCTCTCGTCGATCAGCCGGAAGATGTTGCGGCGCAGCTCGGTGATGGTGACGGTCTTCATATGTACAGGTTGGGCGCCCGACCTGTACATGTCAACGCGCCGATACCCGGTTCGGGTGGCGCGGCCGCGATGCGGATGCTAGAACAATCGTCCGTATAGACGTCTGATTCCGATCGGCTGAACCCCCCAATTGACCGACGACACAACTCCGCCAGCCGACGATGATCGGCGCGGCGCCGTAGCCCCCATCGCCATCGAGGAGGAGCTGTCGCGCTCCTACCTCAGCTACGCCATGAGCGTCATCGTGGCGCGCGCTCTGCCCGACGCCCGCGATGGGCTGAAGCCCGTCCACCGCCGCATCCTGTTCTCGATGAACGAGCAGGGCCACACCTCCGACCGGCCCTATGTGAAGTCGGCCCGCGTCGTCGGCGACGTGATGGGCAAATATCACCCGCACGGCGACGTCGCGATCTACGACAGCCTGGTGCGGATGGCGCAGCCGTTCTCGATGGGCCTGCCGCTGATCGATGGCCAGGGCAACTTCGGCTCGGTCGACAACGATCCGCCGGCGCAGATGCGCTACACCGAATGCCGCCTGACCAAGGCCGCCGAGGCGCTGATGGCGGACATCGACGCCGATACGGTCGATTTCCGCGACAACTACGACGGCAAGGAAAGCGAGCCGGTGGTGCTGCCGGCGCGGATTCCGAACCTGCTGGTCAACGGCTCCGGCGGCATCGCCGTCGGCATGGCGACCAATGTGCCGCCGCATAACCTGGGCGAGATCGTCGACGCCTGCCTGGCCATGATCGACGATCCCTACGTCTCGGCCGAGGCGCTGCTCGACATCGTGCCCGGCCCCGATTTCCCCACCGGCGGCGAGATCATCGGCCGCTCCGGCGCCAGGGCGGCGCTGCTCACCGGCCGCGGCCCGGTGATCGTGCGCGGCGCGGCCGAGTTCGAGACCCTGCGCGCCGGCCGCGAGGCGATCATCATCAACTCGCTGCCCTACCAGGTGAACAAGGCGGCGCTCTGCGAGCGGATCGGCGAACTGGCCCGCGAGAAGCGCGTCGAGGGCATCGCCGAGCTGCGCGACGAAAGCGACCGCCAGGGCATGCGCGTCGTCGTCGAGTTGAAGCGCGACGCTTCGGCCGACGTGGTGCTGAACCAGCTCTACCGCTTCACCGCGCTGCAAAGCTCGTTCGGGGTCAACACCCTGGCGCTGCTGCGCGGCCGTCCGCAGCTGATGAACCTGCGCGAGCTGATCGCCGCCTTCGTCGAGTTCCGCGAGGAGGTGGTGGTCCGCCGCACGCGCTTCGAACTCAGCAAGGCGCGCGACCGCGGCCACGTGCTGGTCGGGCTGGCCATCGCCGTCGTCAATATCGACGAGGTGATCCACATCATCCGCACCTCGAAGGACCCGGCCGAGGCGCGCGAGCGGCTGGTCGGCCGCGACTGGCCGGCCGGCGACATGCTGCCGCTGATCGAGCTGATCGCCGACCCGCGCACCGTGCTGGTCGACGGAACCCGCGTGCGCCTCACCGACGACCAGTCCCGCGCGATCCTGGCGCTGACCCTGTCGCGCCTCACCGGCCTCGGCCGCGAGGAGATCTTCGACGAGGCGAAGGCGCTGGCCGACGACATCCGCGCCCGGCTGGAGCTGCTGGGTTCGCGCGAGGCGATCATGGCCGTGGTCCGCGCCGAGCTGGAGGAGGTGAGGGCCCAGTTCGCGGTCCCCCGCCGCACCGCCATCGTCGACGGCGACGCCGACCTCGAGGACGAGGACCTGATCACCCGCGAGGACATGGTGATCACCGTCACCCACGGCGGCTATGTGAAGCGCACCCCGCTGAACCTGTTCCGCACCCAGCATCGCGGCGGCAAGGGCCGCGCCGGCATGTCCACCAAGGACGAAGACGCCGTCACCCGCGTCTTCTCCGCCTCCACCCACACGCCGATGCTGTTCTTCTCGTCGGGCGGCAAGGTCTACAAGCTGAAGGTCTGGCGGCTGCCGATCGGCGCCCCCACCGCGCGCGGCAAGGCCTTCGTCAACCTCTTCCCGATCGAGCCGGGCGAGACCATGACCTCGATCCTGCAGCTGCCCGAGGACGAAGCCGCGTGGGAAGGCATGGACGTGGTGTTCGCCACCAAGTCGGGGAATATCCGCCGCAACCGGCTCTCCGACTTCGTCCAGGTGAACAAGAACGGCAAGATCGCCATGAAGCTGGAGGAAGAGGGCGACTCCATCGTCGGCGTGGCGCTCTGCCAGGCGGTCGATGACGTGCTGCTCACCACCTCTCTCGGCCGCTGTATCCGCTTCCCTGTGGAAGACCTGCGGGTCTTCGCCAGCCGTGATTCCACCGGCGTGCGCGGCATCCGCCTGGCCGAGGGCGACACGGTGATCTCCATGGCCATCCTGCGCGCCGTCCCGGCTTCGTCGGCCGAGCGCGAGGCCTATCTGAAGCACGCCAACGCCATGCGAAAGGCGACTGGCGAAGGCGTCGATGACGAAGCCTCGCCTCAGTCGCCCGCATCCGAGGAAACCGAAGACGCCGCGACGGATGAAGTCGCGCTCAGCCCGGAACGTATCGGGGAACTCGCCGGGGCCGAGCAATTCATTCTCACGGTCTCCTCCGAAGGATACGGCAAGCGCACGTCGGCCTATGAGTATCGGCGCACCGGTCGCGGCGGCCAGGGCCTCATTGCGTTCGACCTCAGCCGTGGCGGCCGTCTGGTCGCGTCTTTTCCAGTTGAGGATGCCGACGAGATACTGCTCGTGAGCGATCAGGGTCAGGTGATCCGCGTCCATCCTGGCCGCATCGACCCGCGTACCGAGCGCGCGTCTGTTCGAATCGCCGCCCGCAACACCCAGGGTGTCATTATCTTCCGCAAGGCCGAGGACGAGCACGTGGTCTCGGTCGAACGGATCGAGGGCGAGGGCGAGGGCGGGGACGAGGACGACGAGCCGACGGACGAGGCCGCGCCCGGCCAGGATTGACCGGTTCCTAGCCTCCAATCGGCGCCCGCCAGCCTCGCCGCGCCGGAAGTTGTTTGAAATAAAGTTCATGAAAGGCGGCCGCGCGCCGTCACGCGTTGTAGGTCCAGGCGCGGCGCGCTCCAGAGTTGGAAAATATGGCGAAATGAGGCAATCCGCCGGGAACGCAATCGGCTCCGCTTCGTTGATGAGCCTGACTGTCACGGAGGTTTGATCCATGCAACGCGTTGCACCTGTTCGCCTGCTCGCCGCCGCCGTCCTTGCCGGCGGCCTTTTCGCCAGCTCCGCCGCGATGGCGCAGCCGGACGCCACCATCCATTTCGGCGGCGGCTCGATCGCCTTCATCGGCTCGCTGCAGTGGGGCGGCGGCTCGCTGCACTACCATGGCCGCCGCGTTCCGTTGCGCGTGACCGGCATCGGCATCGGCGCCATTGGCGCGGACAAGTTCAGCGCTGAAGGCGAGGTGTTCAACCTCCACCATCTGAGCGACATCAACGGCACCTATGCGGCCGTCAACGCCAATGCGACCGCCGGCGGTGGTTCCGGCGAGATCGACATGAAGAACGAGCACGGCGTCGAGATCCACGCCCACGCCACCTCGGCGGGCCTGAACATCTCGCTGGCGCCCACCGGCGTGCAGATCAACATCAAGTAGCTGGGCGCCCAAGTCTAGCGCCCGACGGGCTCCGGCGGCGGTTTCCGCGGCCGGAGCCCTGTCGATTCAGCCCTGGCATTGACAGACGGCTGTTTTCCTCGTGGAAGCTCCGTCCGTACGCCGCATGGCGTATGTCCAGGAACACCCGATGATGCGCACCGGCCTCTATCCCGGCAGCTTCGACCCCGTTCACAACGGCCACCTCGACATCATCGGCCGCGCCGTGAAGCTGGTGGACAAGCTGGTGATCGGCGTCGCCGTCGATACCGGCAAGGTGCCGATGTTCAGTCTCGAAGAGCGGATGCAGATCATGCGCGAAGAGACCGATCACCTGAAGAACCAGGCCGAGATCGTCGTCCACGGCTATCAGGGCCTGACCATCAACGCCGCCCGAGACCTGGGCGCCCAGATACTGGTGCGCGGCCTGCGCGCCTTTTCCGACTTCGAGAACGAATTCCAGCTCACCACCATGAACCGGCAGCTCGACCGCGAGATCGAGACCGTGTTCCTGATGACCGATCCGCACCACCAGGCGATCGCCTCGCGGCTGGTGAAGGAGATCGTCAGCATGGGCGGCGACATCACCCCGTTTGTCCCGCCGGCGGTGAAGCGTCGCCTGATGGGCAAGGCGGGGCGCGGTTGACGGCCTTGCCGTCGCCACAAGGCCACGCTAGCGGGACCGCTCGTTCGAACCAGCTCCGCGGGTCGCTCGCCTTCATGAAACCCCATTCCGCCGTCGTCGCCGTGCTCGTCGCCCTCGCGCTTGCCCCGGCCGCGTTCGCCGCCAAGCCGAAGCCGCAGACCCCCACGACCCCGCCGCCGCCCGCGCCGCCCACCGACGTCGACATGCGCACGCCCGATCCGCAGGATCTGCTGGTGATCGAGACCAGCAAGGGCCGCGTCCTGGTGGAGCTGAACGACGTCGCGGCCCCGCAGGCCGCGGCGCGGGTGCGCCAGCTCGCCCGCCAGGGCGTCTACAATGGCCGGCTGTTCTTCCGGGTGATCGACAACTTCATGGACCAGACCGGCGATCCGGTGGACAGCGGCGTCGGCTCGTCGTCACTGCCGAACCTGCAGCCGGAATTCACCTTCAAGCGCGGCGCCTCGACGCCGTTCGTGCTGGTCGACCGCGCCGGCGCGGTGGAGGAGGGCTTTGTCGGCAGCCTGCCGGTGTTCAGCCAGCCGATCGCGCTGGGCTCGCTCACCGTCGACCATACGGTGCAGGCCTGGGGGACCTATTGCCCCGGCGTGCTCGGCATGGCGCGCGGCGACGAGGCGGCCAGCGCCAACAGCCAGTTCTTCTTCATGCGCACCAACGCCAATTCGGCCGACCACGCCAACCATGCGCTCGACAAGCTCTATACCGCCGCCGGCCGGGTGATCGCCGGCCAGGACGTGGTCGACGCGATCAAGACCGGCGAGCCGGTGGCCGCGCCGCAGGACAAGATGGTCACCGTCAAGGTGATGGCCGACATGCCCGAGGCCACGCGGCCGAAGGTGCGCATCGTCGACGCGGCCAGCCCCTGGGCCAGGGCCGAGATCGCCCGCCAGCAGGCCGAACTGGCCCCGGATTTCACCGTCTGCAGCGTCAAGCTGCCGGTTGAGGTGAAGTAGCCGAGGTCAAGTAGGGCGCACGAAAAGGCCCGCCGCGGCGTCGCCGGGCGGGCCTGATCTCGGATCGGCGTGGCGGCGTCAGAGCGCGCGCCGGCCGACCAGGGCGTGGTAGATCCACAGCACCACCACGGCGCCGACGATGGCCACCAGCATCGAATAGATGTTGAAGCCGGTCACCCCCACCGCGCCGAACAGGCTGAACACGAACCCGCCCACCAGGGCGCCGACCACCCCCAGCACGATGTCCATGATGATGCCGGAGCCGGTGTGATTGACGATCTTGCTGGCGATGAACCCGGCGATCAGGCCCAGCACCACCCATGCGATGATTCCCATGGCGAAACTCCCGATTTGAAGGGCCAAGCAGGGGCTTGGATTACGGAGTTAACGCCGCGAGACTGCCGGGGTTCATTTCGGCGGCCGTGGCGGGCAGGATTCACCACGAACCTCACGAACGCGCCAACCCCAACATTGTCCCGGAGAGACGCGCAGCGGCTCATCCGGGATCTCCTCGGCGCGGATAGTGGAAAGAGGTCCCGGACAGCTCGCTGTGCGAGCTGTCCGGGATGCCTAGTCGCTGGTCAGCACCGCGCGGCGGTTCGCGGGGTCCGCTTTCAGGCGCGATGCCAAGGGGTAGGTTCGACCCCATAGCAGACCTGCGCCGAGCGGCGCGTGCCACCCTATTGTTCGTAGTCTTGGTGAAGGCTGAGCCAGCGCAAGCTCTTTCCTAGCACCACTCCGTCTCCCCGATTGAACGGGACGAATTTCCCGTTGACCTTTCTTCCGATCACGTAGGCGAAGGTGGAGGCTCCTCGCACGTCGTCTGGGCCTGGATATAAACTGTAACTGACACACCCGATGGCTACTAGGAAATCAGCGCCGTCGTAGGCGAGGTTCCAAGGCCAAAACGCTGTCCCTTCATTGACGCTCGTATCGATTGGAACATCCTCTCCAGGCTTGACGATATGCTCTACCTTACCGGGGCCATATTTGCCGAATCTGTTAGCTTTGTCACAACTGTTAAACATGCGCTGAGGCCAGGGCTGACCAGCTATGCGAGCGAACCCAATCAGATCAATATTTGACACGATCTGGTACGTGGGGGCGGATCCGACATTTTTTATTTTCGTCGCAATATCGACGCGCACGCCAGGACCGTTATTTTCTACTTCTACTCTATTTATGGCGATGCCTTTTATCGCAATCCATGGGCGGGAAACCGTTTGTCGCCCCGCTATGGCAGCGTGGAGCTGTCGGTCTTCGTCCCGCTGAGCCTGGGCTTCCGGGCTCAAAGCGTGAAGCTGCCGCTGTTCCTGCCGCCGATCCTGGGCGATGGCCGCGTCGATTGCTGCTGGAGCACTCCTTCGAAGATCGCTGTAGAGGAGATCGACGACATAATGCGTACGGTCCTCCCTGATGGTGTCCCAACACGGTCGAACGGCAACGAGCGTCTGCATGATCCATCGGGCGGCGGCTCGCCGGCCTTCCGGACTTTGAAGCTGAAAGAGATCGCTCGCATCAGTGATGGTGAACGGGCCAGCACGCACGCCGGTGATCGTGCCGTAGCCGTGCTGCACATGCGCTCGCGCCGCCCATAGCTTGTCGATCCGCGTCTGAAACGCAGGGCAGTTCTCCCCCTCAACGATGTCTTCCATTCCGCCGTTCGTCGAGAAGCCGGCTGATAGGTCAGAGATGCGGGAGCCGGGACGCTCGCAGGCACCGCCGCCCAGCTCGATGTCTATTCCTTTTCCACCCCGACCGACGGTGATCGTTTCGTGTAGCTCTCGAATCGTGATGCATACTTGGCCAATAGCTAGCGGGTCCGGTGCCGAGTGATCGGAAGCTGTTGGTGTAGTGGCGTTTGTCGTCTGCGCGTTCGCTTCCCTATCGGCGAAGATGACCAGCGCCGCCACCGCCACCAGAATGCGTCTAATCATCTCGTCCCCAAGACCGACCTCGTGCATGCTACTATAGCGTGGGCTTTTCCCGGCGGCGAACGGCAGCTTCCCCCTATCTCCGCCGCTGTGAACGTCCGCTCCTCGGCCCTGCCTGGATGTCGACATCCCTGGCGCCACGCGCCCCTACGCCGCCTCCAGGCTGAACGTCTGGTCGGCCTCGTCGTAGACGAAGAGTTCGGCGAAGCGGCACCAGGCGACGACGGCCTTCAGCGTGTCCTCGGCGTAGTCCTCGCTCATGAAGTCTTCGAGCTCCTCCGAGAACCGCGCGGCGCGGGCGCGGTGGTTGGGGCGCTCGTCCAGCACCCGCTTGATCAGCGCCGCCAGCGGCACATAGGCGATCAGGTGCTCGGCGAAGAGCCGCTTGCGGTCTTCCAGATCGCCGTCGGCGAACCGGCGGCCGGCGGCGGTGAGCTGGATGTCGCCCTGCGCCACCTCGGCGAAGCGCAGCAGCTGCAGCGTCTCGGCGATCGGGAACAGGTCGTCGACCTCGAAGTTCAGCTCCTCGGCCAGCGCCGGCAGGTCGGCGCGGCCGTCGGGCGAACCGGAGAGCGTTTCCATCAGCCCGGCCAGTTCGTTGGTCGACACCGGCGGCAGCGCCATGCCGACGCCGATGCCGGGGAAGCCCTGGCCGCTGCGCTGGTCGGACTTGTCGCCCGGCGCGCGGGCGGTCATCCGGCTGTAGATGTCGTCGACCTGCTGGCGGAAGCGCGGGTCGTCGCGGTTGCGCGGGTGGGGCAGGGTGATCTTGATCTCGGCCATGATCCGCCCAGGGTTGGACGAGAGGATCAGGATGCGGTCGCTCATCAGCACCGCCTCCTCGATGTTGTGGGTGACCATCAGCACCGAGCGGATCGGCAGGCGGCCTTCGATCCAGAGATCGATGATGTCGGTGCGCATGGTCTCGGCGGTCAGCACGTCCAGCGCCGAGAACGGCTCGTCCATCAACAGCAGCTCCGGGTGGACCACGAGGGCGCGGGCGAAGCCGACGCGCTGGCGCATGCCGCCGCTGAGTTCCTTCGGATAGGCTCCCTCGAACCCGCCCAGGCCGATCAGGTCGATCGCCTCGGCCGCCCGCCGCTCGCGCTCGGCGGCCGGGACACCGTGCGCCTCCAGGCCCAACTCGACGTTCTCTTCGACCGTCAGCCAAGGGAAGAGGGCGAAGCTCTGGAACACCATGGCGACGCCGGGATTGGGCCCGTTGACCGGCTCGCCGCGCCACACCGCGCGCCCCGAGGTCGGCTTCAGCAGCCCGGCGATGATTCGCAGCAGCGACGACTTGCCCGAGCCCGAGCGGCCGAGCAGGGCGACGATCTCGCCGTCGTCGATGCCGACGTTGACGCCGTCGAGGACCAGCGGGCCCTTGCCCTCGTGGCCATAGGACATGCGCGCTTCTTCCACCTGCAGCAGCCGCTGCGCGTCGGGCGCTCTGGGCATGGCGAAGCCTCCTCTAGTCGAACCGGTATTTGCGCTCGGCCAGCGCATAGAGCGGACGCCAGACCGTGCGGTTGAGCGCCACCACGAACATCGACATCACCGCCACGCCCAGGATGACGCGCGGCATGTCGCCGGCGTTGGAGGCGTCGGCGATATAGGCCCCGAGCCCGGCGGCGCGCAGGTGCGTATGGCCCCACGACACCACTTCCGAGACGATGGACGCGTTCCAGGCGCCGCCGCTGGCGGTCAGCGCGCCGGTGACGAAGTAGGGCAGGATGCCGGGGCCCATCACCGTGCGCCACCACTGCCACCCCTTAACCCCGAACGAATCGGCGGCCTGCTTCAGGTCGGTCGGATAGGCGGAGGCGCCGGCGATGACGTTGAACAGGATGTACCACTGGGTGCCGAGGATCATCAGTGGGCTGAGGAAGATGTTCGGGCTCAGGTGACCGAAGAGGATGCCCGCGACCACGACCCCGTAGAGCAGGTTGACCGGGAAGGCCGCCAGGAACTGCGCGATCGGCTGCACCCGCTCGGCGATCTTCGGCCGCATCCCGATCCACACCCCGATCGGCGTCCACACCAGCGACGCCAGCGCGATCAGCACGATCACCCGGATCAGGGTCAGGAAGCCAAGCTCGACCGCGTGCCACAGGTCGGCCCAGGAAAGCTCGCGCGAAACGAAGGTGAAGATCTGCTGGGCGGCGAACACCACCAGCACCAGCACCAGCGCCACCCAGACCACGTCGAAAGTGCGTTGCGCATTGCCCTTGAGTTCGGGCGCGCGGGGCAGGCGCTCGTCGATCCGTAGCGAAGCCAGCGCCCGCAGCGCGCCGCCGATCGGCCGTCCCACCCGCGCCATCAGCCGCGTGCGCCGGATCAGGTCGAGCACCCACGAGCGGGGCGGATCGGACGAGGCGGTGAGCTCAATGTGGAACTTCTCCGCCCAGGCCACCAGCGGGCGAAACAGCAGCTGGTCGAAGATCAGGATGGTGATCGCCATGGTCAGGATCGCCCAGCCGATCGCGCCATAGTCCTGCTTGTCGTTGGCCGCGGCGATATAGGCCCCGACGCCGGGCAGGTTGACGTTGGTCGCGCCGACGGTGAAGGCCTCGGAGGCGGTGACGAAGAACCAGCCGCCGGCCATCGACATCATCATGTTCCAGATCAGCGCCGGCGCGCCGTAGGGCGCTTCGAGCCGCCAGAACTTCTGCCAGGGCGTCAGGCCGAAGGCCCTGGCCGCTTCATCGAGGTCGCGCGGGACGGTCTTCAGCGACTGATAGAAGCTGAAGGTCATGTTCCAGGCCTGGGCGGTGAAGACGGTGAAGATCGAGGCGAACTCGGCCCCCAGCACGCTGCCCGGCGCCAGCGCCATCAGCCAGACCAGGGTGATCGACAGGAACGCCAGCACCGGCACCGACTGCAGGATGTCGAGCAGCGGGATCAGCACCATCTCGGCGTGGCGGCTCTTGGCGGCCAGCGCCGCATAGCCGAAGGTGAACACCAGCGAGGCGACCATCCCCGCGACCATCCGTAAGGAGGTGCGCAGCGCGTATTCCGGCAGCCGCCGCGGATCGAGGCTGATCGGGTGCGCCGTGAGGCTCTTCAGCGGCGCGAAGGTGTCGTGCGCGCCATGGGTGACGGCGATCAGCACGCCCATGATCAGGGCGAACGCCGCCAGGTCCCAGATGTTGAATGGCGCGCGCAGGGCCGGATGCGCGCGGCGTAGAACTGGCGCTGGCATCGTCCCCTCTCGGACTGTTCAGGCGCCTCCTATCAAGCCTCGGCGTGACACGCACGTGACAATCGGCGCGCGGCGCGAACTACCTTGCCGAGCGTTCCAGCAGCTCGATCAGCTCCCCGGCTTTGCGCCGCTGCTCCGCCGCGTCGCCGCTGACGATCGCCGACTCGATGCAGTGGTCGAGGTGGCCCTTCAGCAGCTCGCTCTCCACCCGCGCCAGCGCCGCCCGCACCGCGCGCAGCTGGGTCATCACGTCGATGCAGTAGCGGTCGTCCTCGACCATCCGCGCCACCCCGCGCACCTGGCCCTCGATGCGCTTCAGGCGGTTGAGCAGCCTGGGCTTGTCGTCGCGATTCATGGCGAGCCTCCTGCGGCGCTTGCATGTACCACGTCGGGGTATATGTGGATACCCTGCCAGGGTATGGAGTGCGACGCGTGGACGATGCGGGTCAGGTGACGATGTCGAAAGACCCGGTCTGCGGCATGTCGGTGAACCCGGCGACCTCGCCGCACCATGCCGAGGCGCGGGGCCAAGTCTTCCACTTCTGCTGCGCCGGCTGCCGGACGAAGTTCGAGGCCGATCCGGCGCGCTACCTCGATCCGCGCCCGCCCGAACCGGCGAAGGCCGCGTCGCCGGGCGCGATCTATACCTGTCCGATGCACCCGGAGGTCCGCCAGGTCGGACCCGGCGCCTGCCCCATCTGCGGCATGGCGCTGGAGCCGGCCGAGCCCACCGCGGACGACGGTCCCGACCCCGAGCTCACCGACATGTCGCGCCGCTTCTGGGTCGCGCTCGGCTTCGCCGTGCCGCTGGTGCTGCTGGAGATGGGCGGCCACCTCGCCGGCCACGCGATGTTGTTCGCGCCGCGCATGACGGCGCTGATCGAGGGGTTGCTGGCCGCGCCCGTGGTGCTGTGGGCCGGCTGGCCCTTCTTCCAGCGCGGCTGGGCCTCGGTCCGCACCCGCCATCTCAACATGTTCACCCTGATCGCCATGGGCGTCGGCGTCGCCTTCGCCGAGAGCCTCGTGGCGCTCGCCGCGCCCGGCCTGTTTCCGAGGGCGCAGCGGGGCGGGGAGGGCCCGCCGATCTATTTCGAGGCCGCCGCCGTGATCGTGACGCTGGCGCTGCTCGGCCAGATGCTGGAGCTGCGCGCCCGCGCCCGCGCCGGCGGGGCGATCCGCGCGCTGCTGAAACTGGCGCCCAAGACCGCGCGGCGCGTGCGCCCCGATGGCGCGGACGAGGATGTTGCGTTGGAGGCGATCGCGGTCGGCGACCTTCTGCGGGTGCGTCCCGGCGAAGCCGTGCCCGCCGACGGCGAGGTGACCCAAGGCGAGGGCCGGGTGGACGAGTCGCTGCTCACCGGCGAACCCATGCCGGTGACCAAGGCGGCCGGCGACAAGGTGGTCGGCGGCGCGGTGAACCGATCCGGCGGCTTCGTCATGCGCGCCGAGAAGGTGGGCGCCGATACTCTAGTGGCCCGCATCGTGCGGATGGTCGCCGAGGCCCAGCGCAGCCGCGCCCCGATCCAGCGCCTGGCCGACCAGGTCTCGGGCTGGTTCGCCCCGGCGGTGATCGTGGCGGCCGCGGCGACGGCGGCGGTGTGGGCTCTGGTCGGACCCGAACCCCGGCTTGCCTACGCCCTCACCACGGCGGTCTCGGTGCTGATCATCGCCTGCCCGTGCGCGCTCGGCCTGGCGACCCCGATGTCGATCATGGTCGGCGTCGGCCGGGGCGCCGCGGCCGGCGTGCTGGTCAAGAGCGCCGAGGCGCTGGAACGCCTGGCGGCCGTGGACACCCTGGTGTTCGACAAGACCGGCACCCTGACCCAGGGCCGCCCGGCGGTCACCGCGATCGAAGCCGTGGCCGGCGTGGCCGAGGCGGATATCCTGCGGCTCGCCGCGAGCCTGGAGCGTGCCAGCGAGCATCCGCTGAGCGACGCTATCGTGCAGGCGGCGAAGGCCCGCGGTCTGGCGCTGTCGCAAGTCGCCGATTTCGTCTCGACGGCCGGGAAGGGCGTCTCGGGAACGGTTGAAGGCCGCCGCATCGCGGTCGGCGGCCCACGGCTGATGGCCGGGGTGGGCATCGATATCGCGCCGCTGTCGGCCCGGGCCGAGGCGCTGCGCGAGGCCGGCGCCACCGCGGTGTTCGTCGCGATCGACGGCGCGCTCGCCGGCCTGATTGGCGTTTCCGACCCGATCAAGCCCAGCGCCGCCGCGGCCGTCCGCGCGCTGAAGGCCGACGGCCTCAAGCTGGTGATGGCCACCGGCGACGCCCGCGCCACCGCGCTCGCCGTGGCGCGGGAACTGGGCCTGGACGAAGTCGAGGCCGGGGTTCTGCCCGAAGACAAGGCGAGGATCGTCCGTGAGCTGAAGGCGGCCGGCCGCGTCGTCGCCATGGCCGGCGACGGGGTCAACGACGCGCCCGCGCTCGCCGCCGCCGACGTCGGCATCGCCATGGGCGCCGGCGCCGACGTCGCCATCGAGAGCGCCGGCCTCACCCTGATGGGGGGCGATCTCGCCCGGCTGGCCAGCGCGCGGCGGCTGTCGCGGGCGGTGATGGCCAACATCCGCCAGAACCTCGGCTTCGCCTTCGCCTACAATCTCGCCGCCGTCCCGCTCGCCGCCGGCGTGCTGTGGCCCGCCTTCCACCTGCTGCTGACGCCGCAGATCGGCGCCGCGGCGATGTCGCTCTCGTCGGTCAGCGTGATCGCCAATGCGCTGCGGTTGCGCGGGCTGAAGCTCTAGGCGGCCGGCCCAACAGGCCGGATCAGGCTACGCCTCGGCCGTCGCGAGCGCGACTGGCGCGGCCGCCGGGTGGTTGGTCGCCTGGGCGAAGGCCGCGTGGTAGCGGGGGTTCTCCGTCCCCATCCAGCGGTCCCACCAGGTGAAATAGAGCCCGAAGTTCGAGCCCGCATGGGCGTGGTGGAGATCGTGGTGGGTGGTCGTCGTCAGCCAGTCGAACATGGGGCGGCCGTCCGATGTCGCCGGCATCAGTTCATAGCCGCAGTGCGCGAGCGTGTTCCGGACGACCTGGTGGACGATGAACAGCGAAACCACCGGCCAGGGCGTCGGCGCGACGAAGGGCCAGATGAGGACGAAGGAGGCCATCATCAGCGCCTCCAGCAGGTCGAAGCTGTAGGCGGCGAACGGCGACGGGTTATGGCTGCGATGGTGGCGGCGATGGAATGATCGGAAGAGGCGCGGGTGGTGCATCGCCCGGTGCGTCCAGTAGTAATAGGCGTCGTGGCCGACGATCATCAGCCCGAGGCTCACCCCGAACCACAGCGGTCCCCAATGATACGCCAGGCGCGACAGCGGATAGGCGCCGGCGTGCGATAGCAGGCTCATGAACGCCGCCACCGTTGCGAAGATCGCCACCGAGCGGATCGAGACCAGGAACTCGATCGCCAGCTGAAGATTCGGCGGGCTGGTGTCGCGGATCTTCCGGCGACGAAGCGGGTATTGGAAGACAAACCAGAGCAGCGCCCACGCCAGGACGGCGAATATGGCGTAGCGGCCGGTTTCGCGAGTCAGACTCGACCACCAGACCGCGCTCAGGTGATCGAATGAAGTGCCAAACAACCTGTAGCCCCCACTCATGCCGGTCGGCGCCGGCTTATGGGGGCAGGACAACAGATCGCGATTAAGAATTGGCGGCCTTGTTTGGTTAAAATGTTCTTTGCGCTGTTTGCGCAGATTCCGGCGGATCCACCACACTGAGCGAGCCGCCCGGCTCGTCCTGCGCCACCACCTCGGCGTCCGCGCCGCGCCACCGCGCCACGTGCGCCTGGCGGACGGCGGCCTCGATCGCCTCGTCGCGGGCGCCGTAGAGCTCGTGCCGGTCGGTCCGCGCCACCAGCCAGCCGCCTATCGTGGCGAAGACGCCAAATCGGAGCATCGCGCGATCCATTCCCAGGTTGCCGACGCCCACCCGACATCCCAGCCTCTAGACCCGCAACGTGGCGCCCATGCGACGGGCGGCCGTCGTAACGGCAATGTCAGCCCGATTGACACTGGGCCGGCGCCCGGCGATCTGACCCCCGATGGCGAACTTTCGGCGAACGATCGAGGACTTCGTCTGCGAGCGCTGCGGCGCCGAGGTAACGGGATCGGGCTACACCAACCACTGCCCCGCCTGCCTGTGGAGCAAGCACGTCGATATCAACCCCGGCGACCGCGCCGCGGCGTGCGAGGGCCTGATGGCGCCGGTTGGGCTGGACAAGAAGGGCGATCAATTCACCATCGTCCATCGCTGCGAGCGTTGCGGCCACGTCAAGCCGAACAGGTCCGCCGCCAGCGACAGCTTCAGCGCGCTCTTGGCGCTGGCGCGCAAGATCGCGGAGTAGGGCGATGGCCAAGCCGCGCTTCCGGCTGGACGAGCTTTTGCTGGAGCGGGGCTGGTTCGACGATCTGAAGACCGCCCAGGGCTGGATCGGGTCGGGCAAGGTGGTGGTGGACGGCGCCGTCGTCGCCACCTCGGGAACCCGGGTCTCGCCCGACGCCGAGATCCATCTGCGCGGCCGCCGGCTGCGCTTCGCCACCCGCGGCGGCTACAAGCTGGAGCGCGCGATCCAGCGCTTCGGGATCCAAGTCGCCGGCCGCGTCTGCCTCGACGCCGGCGCCTCGGCCGGCGGCTTCACCGATTGCCTGCTCCAGCAGGGCGCGGCGCGGGTCTATGCCGTCGATGTCGGCTACGGCCTGATCAAGGGCAAGCTCGCCGCCGATCCGCGCGTCCAGGTGTTCGAGAAGACCAATATCGGCGAGCTGACCCGCCAGACCTTCGACCCGCCGATCGATCTCGCCTGCGCCGACCTTTCCTACCTCTCGCTGCAACTCGCCCTGCCGATCCTGCGGGACCTGTTCGAGACGCCCTACGACATCACCGCCCTGATCAAGCCCTCGTTCGAGGGGCTCGGGTCGCGTTCGCCCTCGGAGGCGACCCATCTGGCCGAGGTGTTGACGAACCTGTTCGACGCCCTGGCTGCCGCGGGTTTCCGCCCCATGGGCGTCGCCGTCTCGCCGATCCTGGGCGGACACGGCGCGATCGAGTTCCTCGCCCGCTTCCGCCCAGGCGAGGGCCTGGAGACCGCCGCCGCCGTCGAAGCCGGCCTCGCCGACCTCGCCAGCTATCCGCCGCAGCCGGACGAAGCCGGGCTCTGAGGCCGGAAGGCTACGTCGATAAACACTGTAAGTTCAATATGTTAAGTGACTGTCATCCCGGAAGGCCGCGCAAGCGGCCTGTCCGGGATCTCCTTGGCATACGCATGCGCCGAGGAGATCCCGGCCCTTCGCTTCGCTTCGGCCGGGATGACAACTGGTTTTGAGCTTGTGAATTGAATTCCGAACCTAGCGCGCCGCCGGCGCCCCAGGCTGCCGCAGCGGCTGGGCGCGGGCGATCGCGTCCACCTCGAGGCAGGCGGCGGCGATGCGGGCGACGGTCGGCAGGTCCGAGACCTCGACCTGCACCCCGCGCGCGCCCATCACCTGGCTGAGCAGGCAGAGATCGGCGACGGTCACCGCGTCGCCGTGGCAGAAGCGGCCGGTTTCGGCCTCGCGCGAGAGCCGAATCTCGGCCTGCGCCAGGCCCTCGCGGAACCAGTGCCGCAGCCACTCCAGGCGGGCCGCATCACCCAGGCGCAGCGTCTCGGTCAGGTAGCGCCGCACCCGGGGCACGATCAGCGGATGGTGGTCGGCCGCGAACAGCAGCGCGATCGAGCGCACCCGGGCGCGCTCAAGCGGCGTTGCGGGGAGGAGCGGCGGCGTCGGCCAGACCTCTTCCAGATATTCGAGGATCGCCAGCGACTGGGTCATCGGCGGCGCGTCCTCGAAGAACAGCACCGGCACCGCGCCTTGCGGATTCAGCGCCCGGTGCGCCGGTGCGTTCTGCTCGCCAGCGTCGAGATCTACCATCGTCTCGGTGAACGCCAGGCGCTTGAGATTGAGCGCCGCCCGCACCCGGAACGAGGCGGCCGACCGCCAGAAACCGTACATCCTGATCATCGGTGTTCCTTAAGCCAGCTCCGCTCCGGCGTTGCGCAAGACTTGTAGTCAGTGTTGACTACGAGGCGAAAGCGCCGCGGCAGACGGCGCCCAGGGAGATCGAAATGCCCCAGGCGGACCTGTTGGAGGTCGAGGACCTCGCGGCGTGGGTGAACGCGGCGGCGGAGACCGGCATGCAGCCGGCCGTCTGGGCCGAGCTGACCCCGGACCGCGTGGCGATCTACGACGACACCGGCCAGGATCGCACCTTCGGCGAGCTGAACGCCAACGCCAACCGCGTCGCCCGGCGGCTGCGGGCGGCGGGGCTGAAGGCCGGCGACTCGGTGGCGCTGGCCTGCTCCAACCGCGCCGAGTTCTGCGACGTGCTGTTCGGGGCGCTCAGGGTCGGCATGCGCCTGACGCCGGTGAACTGGCATCTCACCGGCGACGAGATCGCCTATGTGGTGCAGGACTGCGAGGCCAAGGCCTTCTTCGCCGACGCCCGCATCGCCCGCGCCATCGAGATCGCCGCCGCTCAGTGCTCGAACCTGGCGCTGAAGGTGGCGATCGGCGGCGCCATCGACGGCTTTGAGACCTATGAGACGGCGGTCCTCGCGCTGGACGGCGCCGATATCGAAGACCCCGTGCGCGGCTACACCATGCTCTACACCTCCGGCACCACCGGCCGTCCGAAGGGGGTGTTCAAGCCCGGCGTGGTCTACGGCGCCTTCCAGCCCGAGGCCGACCGCGAGCGCGACATCTACCTGTGCACCGGCCCGGCCTATCACGCCGCGCCGCTGGCCGGGAACGTGCGCGCGCCGCTGCTGAACGGCCTGCCGATCGTCTTCCTCGACAAGTGGGACAGCGAGGCGGTGCTGCGGCTGATCGAGCGCCACCGGATCACCCACTCCCACTTCGTGCCGATCATGTTCCAGCGTCTGCTGGCGCTGCCGGAAGCCGTGCGCGGCAAGTACGACCTGTCGTCGCTGAAGCGCATCAACCACGGCGCCGCGCCGTGCCCGCCGGAGGTGAAGCGGGCGATCATCGAGTGGCTGGGCCCCGTTCTGAGCGAATACTACGCCGGCTCGGAAGGCGGCGCGGGCTTCACGGTGCAGTCCGAGGAATGGTTGAGGAAGCCTGGCACGGTCGGCCGCCGGCCGAGCCCGGACGCCGCCCGGATCGTGGGTGACGCCGGCGAGGACTGCCCGCCGGGCGTCGCCGGCGCGATCTACATGAAGGTGCCGGCGGCCGGCTTCCAGTACTTCAAGGACGAGAAGAAGACCCGGGCCTCGCGCCTGGGCGACTACTTCACCCTCGGCGACATCGGCTACCTCGACGACGACGACTACCTCTTCCTCACCGGCCGCAGCGCCGAGACCATCATCGCCGGCGGGGTCAACATCTACCCGCAGGAGGTCGACAACGAGCTGATCAAGCACCCGGCGGTCGAGGACAGCTGCACCATCGGCGCGCCGCACGACGAATGGGGCGAGGAGGTGCGCGCCGTGATCCAGCTCAAGCCGGGCCACGGGCCCAGCGAGGAACTGCGCGCCGAGATACTCGCCTTCGCAGTGGCCAACCTGGCCAAGTTCAAGATTCCCCGCGCGCTCGACTTCGTGGACGAGCTGCCGCGCAGCGCGGCGGGCAAGATCCTGCGCAACCGCGTGCGCGAACCCTACTGGGCCGGCCGCGCGCGCCAGATCTGAGCCCTGGCCTAGCGGATTTCGACAGCGGTCCTCAGCGTCACGACGCGCTCCGCGATGCGCCAGCCGCGCGGCCCGCGGACCAGCTTATCGGCGTAGTCGAACGAGGCCGCGCGCCCCTCCGGCAGCGTCCCGACCACCTTCGAGCGCATCGTGACCCCCTCGGGACCCGAGTCGACCACGACGTTGGTGACGTGATGCGCGAGCGGATGGCGGCCGGGATCCATGAGCGAGCGGATGCCCGCGATCCCCTCCCAGCGCCGCTCGCCATCGGCGAACTTGATCACGAAGACCGCCGCGTCGGTGAACACCGTCTCCAGGGCGTCCCAGTTCCGATCGTCGACCATGAACCCGTAGCGCGCCGCCAGTTCGTGGATCTCGACCCGGTCGGCGGTTTCGAGGGCCGGCGCGACAGGCGAACTTCCAGCCACAGGCGCCGCCTCCGTTATGAGGACGCCGGCTCGAACCGCAGGTGCATCTCGCGGATGCCTCGCAGGACATAGCTGACCGTGCGCTCGAAGCTGTTCCCCTCGGCGAAGCGGATATCGCGCGTGCGCTCCAGGAAGGCCTGGAATCCAAGCCTTCCCTCGGCCCGCGCGAACGGCGAGCCGACGCAGAAGTGGATCCCCTGACCGAACGAGAGGTGGGTGCGGGCATTGGTCCGGTGCAGGTCGAACCGTTCGGGATCGTCGAAATGGCGCGGATCGCGGTTGCCGGCGGCGTAGAGGGTCATCAGCATCGCCCCGGCCGGGATGTTCACCCCGCCGATCTCGATGTCGCCCTTGGCGATCTGGAAGAGGCCCTGCACCGGGGCCTCGAAGCGCAGCGCCTCTTCCATCAGATTCTCGCATAGCGACGGATCGCCCCGCACCGCCGCCATCGCGTCCGGGTTGGCGACGAGCTGGTACATCGCCTGGGTCATCATCTTGGTGGAGGTCTCGTGGCCGGCCACCTGGAAGTGGCCGATGATGCTGAGAATCTCCTCGTCGTTGAGGCGAACGCCGTTCGCGTCCGGCATCTCGATGAGGTCGGACAGGAAATCGCCTTCCACCGGCGCCTTCCGAAGCTCGCCAATCCGGTCGGCGAAAAAGCCCAGGAAGGTCTCGCGCGGCGCCCGGACCGCGGCCAATTCGGCTGCTTCCAGCATCCGCCGGACCATCACCGGCGGATTGCCGATCGCCTCGCCGGCGTTCGGACCGCCGAACATCTCCGCCAGCAATTTGTCGTCGCCCTGCGGGACGCCGAGAATTTCGGCGACGGTTCGCAACGGGAGCGGATGGGCGAAGTCCATCACCCATTCGAGTTCGCCCTTGTCGATGACCCGGTCGATCAGCTCGTCGGCGATCGCCCGGATGCGCGGCTCCCACTGCTTCGCCCGGCGCATGTTGAGCAGCTTGTTGGTCATGCCGCGATAGCGCGAGTGATCCGGCGGGTCGGCGGCGAGCAGGGTGGCCACCGCGCCGGGGCCGCGCGCGGCGGCGGTGATGTCCTTGCCGGCGGCGGCCGCCGCGCTCATCACCGCGGCCAGCCGGTCGCGCAGATCCGCCGGAACATCCTGCGGTTGCGGCATCGTAACCGGGCCGGTCGGCTGCCGGTTGGAGAACCGGTGCGGCTGGCGCTTGATCTCCAGGATGTCGTCGTAGCGGCTGACGATGAAAACGCCGTGCCGAGGCTCGTGGTAGACGGGCGCTTCCTCCAGCAACAGCTCGTAGAGCCGGTACGGATCCTGCATCGTCACCGGGTCGAGACCGAGCAGATCGAAGTCCTGTACCGATGTCATCTGGTCCGCCTTTGCGCGTTCACGCTTGTGGGAGCGTCTGTGCTTGCCGGCCGCCTCAGGCGGTGACCGGCTCGTCGTTCTGGACGATCACGTATTCGCCGGACTGGCTGTCGTCGGCCACGATGTCGCAGACGGCGCGGGCGATATCGTCGGGCTGCAGCATCTTGATGCGATCCAGCGCCGGCTTCAGCCACGCCGCCTCGCGCGGTACGATCGCCGTGTCGACGATGCCGGGGCACACGGCCATGACGCGGATGTTGAACCGATCCTTCAGGGTCTTGCAGGCCTGGGTGAAGTTCACGATGCCGATCTTGGAGGTCGAATAGGCGGGGTCCGGCGCCATGGCGCCGAAGGCCGCAGTGGAGGAGGTGTTGACGATCACGCCGGCGGCGCCGCGCCGACGCATCCGGCCGACCGCCACATGCGTGCCCACCATCATCGCGATCAGATTGAGCTGGATGACGGCGACCATGTTCGGGATCGGCATGTCCGGAAACTCCGGCGGTCCGGACATGATGCCGGCGTTGTTGTGAACGATGTCGAGGCCGCCTGTCTCATCGTCGGCTTCCTCGAAGACCCGGGTCACCTCGCCGACCTGCGTCAGATCGGCCGCCTTGAGAATGGCGTTCGCGCCCGCGCCGCGGATCGCCGCGCCGACGTCTTCCAGGCCGGCGGCGTTGCGGTCCACGATGACGACGTTGGCCGCGCCCTTCGTGGCCAGCATGAGCGCCGTCGCGCGGCCGATGCCGCTGCTCGCCCCGGTCACGAGCACGCTCTTGCCCTCGATGTTCATGCGGCTCTCCCTCGCGCCTGCTGCGCGGATTTGTCGGCTACAATGGTATCATACGTGATAGTTTCTAGCCTTGGCTAGTGCCCGCGGCCTCTAGCCCTGGCCGGCGCCGGCCACGCGGGCGACGAGCCCGTCGAGCGCGTCGCTGAGCTTGATCTGGCACGAGAGCCGGCTCGCCGCCGTGACGCCTTCGGCGAACTCGAGCATGGTTTCCTCCATCGGCCCCGGCGCGGCGAGGCGATCGAACCAAGGTTCGTCGATGTGTACGTGGCAGGTGGCGCACGAGCAGGTGCCGCCGCACTCCGCCTCGATTCCACTGACGCCGTTCCTGATCGCCGCCTCCATCAGCGAGACGCCCACGTTCGCTTCAACGATCCGAACCCGGCCTTGGGGCTCGATCAGCGTCACCTTCACCATGCAGGGAGTCCCGCGCGCCGCGACGCCCGAATGGCGCGCCGGCCGCATCGAATATTATTGCATGAGATATTTTTGGCGCAAGCCGCCTATGCTCAGCCGCTAGTCGCGGGGTAGGGCGACAGCTGCCCGCGCCGCGCCTGAACGAGATCCAGGAGCCAGCGCCGTATCGTGCGGACGCGCGCCGATCCGGCGACATCGGCGTGGACGCTGATCCAGAAGCGCCGCGTCAACAGCGCCTGTTGCGGCAGCACGGGCGTCAGTCCCTCGGCGAGAAAGCACGGCAGCACGCCGATCCCGCCCCCGGCGGCGATGATGTCCCGCTGCGCGCGGATCGAGGAACTGGCGATCGCCGGCCGCAGATTGAGCTGGATCTCGTCGAGATAGCGGAGTTCGGGGGCGTAGATCAGGTCGTCAACGTAGCCGACCAGATCGTGCGCTTCCAGTTCCTGCAACGTCGTGGGCGCGCCTGTCCGCTTCAGATAGTCCGCCGAGGCGTAGAGCGTCAGTTGGTAGTCGGTCAGCGGCTCGACCACCAGGCGCGCGTTCGCCGGCGCGCTCAGGGTGACGGCCATGTCCACCTCGCGCTTGCTCGCGGAGAGGAAGCCGGGGTTCGCGGCCAGTTCGACCCGGAGCGCCGGCCAGCGGCGGCGAAGCGCGGGCAGGGTCGGCGCGATGATCGCGCCGCCGAAGCCTTCCGATGCGCTGATGCGGATCGCCCCGCCGACAATGTCGTCCTCGCCCGTCCGCGCCGCGATCAGCATCGCCGCCTCGGCGTCGTGGGCGCTCTCGAGCAGCCGCGTGCCGGACGCGGTGAGCTCCAGGCCGCCGGCGGAGCGGATGAACAGGGTGCTCTTGAGCGCGACCTCCAGCCGGGCGACGCGGCGCCCGACGGTGGCGGCGTCGAGGCGCAGCCGGCCCGCCGCGCCGGACAGCGATCCGATGCGCGCGGCGGCCAGGAAAATCCGCAGGTCGTCCCAATCGAACATCGGGGTCACCGGTTGCAGCCAGCAGCCGGAATCGCGCCCGGCCAGGGCGGAAAACTATACGACGGCGGAAGAATCCGCGATCACGGCGGCGCGGACGCCGTTCAGAGCTCGCCGAGTTTGCCGCGCAGGAACTGCAACACGGCGGAGAAGTCCTTGCCGCCGTGGCCCTGGCGCTCGAAGAGGGCGTAGATCGCCTCGGCTTCCGCCCCCAACGGTGTCGCGGCGCCGGACTTGGCGGCGGCTTCCTGGGCCAGCTTCAGGTCCTTCAGCATCAGCGAGGTGAGGAAGCCGCCCTCATAGCCGCGGTTGGACGGCGCGGTCGGAACCGGGCCGGGCCAGGGGCAATAGCTCGTCAAACTCCAACACTGGCCGGACGACTGCGAGGCGATCTCGAAGAACCGCTCGGGCGCCAGGCCCAGTTTCTCGGCCAGGGCGAAGGCCTCGCAGACGCCCAGCATCGAGACGCCGAGCACCATGTTGTTGCAGATCTTCGCCGCCTGTCCCGCGCCCGCGCCGCCGGCGTGGACCACCGCGCGGGCCATGGGCGCGAGCTGCTGGCGGACGCTCTCGTAGAGGGCCTCGTCGCAGCCAACCATGAAGGTGAGCGTCCCGGCCTCCGCGCCGCCCACGCCGCCGGAGACCGGGGCGTCGACGGGCCTGAGGCCCGCGGCGGCGGCATCGGCCGCCACCGCGCGGGCGCTCTCGACGTCTATGGTGGAGCAGTCGATCACCAGCGCGCCGGGCTCGGCGTTGGGGATCACCGTCTCCGCATAGGCCAGGCGCACGTGGAGGCCGGCCGGCAGCATGGTGATCACGGTCGCCGCGCCGGCCACCGCCTCGGCGGCGGAGGCCGCGGTCTCGCAGCCGGCCGCCTTGGCGCGGACCAGCGCCTCGGCCGAGGGATCGAAGGCGACGACGCGCTGGCCGGACTTGACGAGATTGGCCGCCATGCCGAGGCCCATGGCGCCGACGCCGAGGAAAGCGATGTGGGTCATGACTAGCGTCCCTTGAAGTTTGCCGGCCGTTTCTCGGTGAAGGCGGCCATGCCTTCCTTCTGGTCCTCGAAGGCGAAGAGGGAGTGGAAGAGCCGCCGTTCGAGCTTGATCCCTTCGCTGAGCGGGGTCTCGTAGGCGGCGTTTACGGTCTCCTTCGCCATCATCACGGCGAGGGGGGACAAGGCGGCGATCTTCCTGGCGGTTTCCAGCGCGGTGGGGACCAGCTCGGCCAGCGGGACGACGCGGCTGACCAGCGAGCAGCGCTCGGCCTCGGCGGCGTCCATCATCCGGGCGGTGAGCACCATGTCCATGGCCTTGGACTTGCCGATGAAGCGGGTCAGTCGCTGGGTGCCGCCGGCGCCCGGCATGACCCCGAGGTTGATCTCCGGCTGGCCGAACTTGGCGTTCTCGGCGGCGATGATGAAGTCGCACATCATCGCCAGCTCGCAGCCGCCACCCAGGGCGTAGCCGGCCACCGCCGCGATCACCGGCTTGCGGCAGCGGGAGACCCTCTCCCAGTTGCGGGTGATGAAGTCCTCCTTGAAGACATCGGCGTAGGATTTCGGCGCCATCTCCTTGATGTCGGCGCCGGCGGCGAAGGCGCGGTCGGAGCCGGTGATGACGAAGCAGCGGACGGCGGGATCGGCCTCGCCGGCGTCGAGCACGGCGGTGAGTTCGTCCATCAGCGCGCCGTTCAGCGCATTCAGCGCCTCGGGGCGGTTGAGGCGGATCAGGCGCACGGCGTCGTGCTCTTCGACGATCAGGGTCTCGTAGGCCAAGTCATCCTCCTAAGCGCCCGCCAGCGGGGTCCATTCCTGGTCCGGCGGCAGCGGCGCGAACATCGCGTCCACCAGGGCCTCGCTGACCTCGGCGAGGCTGGCGGGCGACCAGGCCGGGGCGTTGTCCTTGTCGACGATCACCGCGCGCACGCCTTCGCGGAAGTCCGGCCGCATGACGAGGCGCGACGCCAAGCGATATTCGACCACGAGGTCGTCGGCGAGGGATTTCGGTTTAAGGCCGCCGGCCATCTGGTGGAAGGCGACCTTGGCGCTGAGCGGCGACTTCGGAGCCATGGCCGCGAGCTGCGCGCTCGCCCAGTCCGAGCCGTCGTAGGTCAGCGCCGCGAAGATCGCTTCGAGATCGTCGCCGGCGAACAGGCG
>Ga0302314_10001740_pt1 | contig 40795 bp, 37 predicted proteins | sample III_Palsa_N2_3_FD_200533 | JGI IMG/M metagenome (GOLD analysis project Ga0302314, IMG submission 200533) | Peat permafrost microbial communities from Stordalen Mire near Abisko, Sweden - III_Palsa_N2_3 | ecosystem: Environmental > Terrestrial > Soil > Palsa > Peat permafrost | place: Sweden... | reverse complement strand
TCGTGCACGTTGGCGATGTGCTTGTTCGCGAGCCAGATACCGAGCACGCCAATCGGGATGTTGATGAAGAAGATCAGGCGCCAGTGCAGATACGTGGTGATGAACCCGCCGAGCGGCGGCCCGAGCACCGGCCCGAGCAGCGCAGGCACCGTAAGATAGTTGACCGCGCGAATGAATTGCGACTTCGGCAGCGAGCGGAAAATGATGATGCGTCCGACCGGCACCATCAGCGCACCGCCCAGACCCTGCACGAAACGCGCAAACACAAACGTGCCGAGCGAAGTGGAGGCCGCGCACATCAGCGAGCCAGTCATAAAGATGCCGATTGCAGTACGAAACACTGTGCGGGAGCCAAAGCGGTCGGCCACCCAACCGCAGATGGGAATGAAAACGCCGAGGCCGATCACGTAACTTGTGATGGCAAGCTTGAGGGTGATGGGACTATGACCGAGGTCGCGCGCCAGAACGGGAAGCGACGTCACGATGACCGTACCGTCCACGTTTTCCATGAACATCGCGCACGCGACGATCAGTGGAACGATGAATGCACCCAAGGCAAGAGGCATTGGCAGGACGACGGGTGGCAAAGCCGTCGGCATAAAGCCTCGATTATGGCATCGACTCGGCAACAGATGTTGTCAGATTGATTTAAAACGGCAGCATAGAATACGGCCTGTCCGCAGACAGGCCGTATGGCGCTCAACGCTCAACGTGCAATGCTCAAGGACAGCAAGCTTAAGCGAGGCGCCCGAATCACAGCAGTCAGTTCAGCCGGCGAGGTCCGGCGGCAACTTGCCACCGTTTGCGGCCAATGCGGCCATGACCTGCTTGTGCAGCCAGATGTTCATGCTGGCCGAGTCGTTCATATCCCCGCTGTACTTGAGCTCGGTGGCGAGCTGTTTGCGATGATCGAGGCTGCTGTCGACGCCGAGGGCCTTCATCGTATCGACAATCGATACGCGCCAGTTGAGCGTCTGCCCGCTCTCGCTCACAAGCTGGTCCATCACGGCAGCGACATCCACGTCCGCCAGCGGCGCGGGTGCAGGCGCGGCATCCGGTGCGGCGGCCTGCGCTGCAGCCTGCGCGACGGCTGGATCCGGCGTGGGCTCCACCGCGGGGGGCGGTTGATCGGGCTTCGCCTTGCCGAACAGCTTGTTCACAATCGTGCCGAAAATACTCATGTTTAAACCTCCAATGGGGTGGATGGCGAGCGGCAACATCACACCGCTCCAGAACGCATGCTCTCAGTATGCTAGGCGAAATTTACCCGGGGCACGCCGCTAATTGGTCAAGAATGGTCAAGGCTTCGATGAATGTCCGACGAGGACAGGTGATGGCGGCTAAGGCTTGGTCTCATACGTTTTGAGTATGTGTGTTGCCGATGCGCGTTGCGCTGTCGTATGCGTCAAAGCATGAGCGCATGCAATCGCCCTATTTATTTAGTTTTGCGAATCAATCTTTCGATCAATGTTTCTCTGTCCTGGCTTCGATGGCGTCATCCATGAAGGTCAGCAGGATCGTAAGCTTTTGCGTCTACGGAGAGTTGGACTGCGGGGATATATCTGAAGTGGTGAGACTGCGGCGTCGGGGGAGCCAGCCGCAGGTATCGGCGGCATGTGCCGTTATAAACCGGCACATGCGCCTCACAGCAGAAACAGCGGTCAGCGCGGCGCAGTCACCAGCGGCTGCAATTGCGGCAGGATCTCGGCGCGGGCGCGCACGACATCGTTCGGGAAGTCGATTTCGATCCACGGCGAGCCGGTCACGTCGGCGGTGTCAAACACCTGGCTGCGTTCCAGCAGCAGGTCGCGCACGGCTTCTTCGTGCGGCAGGTTCGAGCGCCCGCTGTCGATGTAGCCCGCCACGATCTGCGCAAAGCGTTGTGCGGTTTCCTCGCGGAAGCGGAAGAAGCCGACCGACTCGCCAATCGTGTCGTATTCGAGATTCACGGCGAGCTGCTTGCGCAGTTCGACCGGCACGCCGTCTTTCAGGCACAGCTTGACGGGCTCGTCGCCCGCTTCGAAATCGCGGTCGATCAGGAGCCGGTTGACCGTCTCGCCCGCCACCAGGGCGCTCAGGATGCGCTCGTCATACAGCACGTCGGCGTCCATCAGCAGGACGTCGCCGCCGCGCGTCAGCGGCTCGGCTACGGTGTGCACCGTCAACACGCTGCCGAGGTCGAAACGCGGATTGATCACGATCTCGACCGGGTGCGGCCAGTTGATGCGCTTCAGTTCGGCCTCGACCAGCCCCGGCTGGAAACCGAGCGCCAGCACGACGTCCGTGACGCCAGCGGTTTCGAGCATCTGCAGATGCCGTTCGAGCAGGCTCACGCCGTCGAACTGCAGCAGGCACTTCGGAAACTGTTCGCCCGGCGGGAGCTGGAGGCGCAGGCCAAGGCCCGCAGCGAGAATAATGGCACGCATGCGTGGTCCCTTTCTAAAAGTAGGGTTAGTCGACAGCCGGCACACGCGTCGCGCGCCGACGCTGCCAGTTTCTTTCACTGAAATGCAGGTACAACAGGCCAGGCAAACCAAGCACAAGCTCGCGGGCGCGCTTGGCGAGCGACAACGCGAGCGCCGCATCCGGCGGCAAGCCGACGAGCGGCGCGAGCAGCAGGTAGCCGCCCTCCTGCACGCCGAGCGAGCCCGGAATCGCGAACGCGGCACCGCGGATCGCCTGACCCAGGCTCTCGAGCAGCAACGCGTCGACCCAGCTCACCGGGTGCCCAAGGTAGCGCAGCGCGAGCCACACTTCCACGGTGCCGACGATCCAGCCGATCAGACTCAGCGTAAAGCTCGCCAACACCCGGCCGCGCTCCCGATAGAGGGCCTGCACGGCGCCATCGACGGCGTCCGCGCGCATGGTCAACACCGACCAGTCGCGCTTGCCGAATACCTTCGAGACGACCCGCAGAAGCCGCCCAAACAGGCCGCGCCGCTGGGCGAAGAAGAACAACGCAATCAGCCCGGCGAGTATAGCGGTGGCAATAAAAGTTGCGGTGCGCAGGTCGTGCAGCGCACCTTGCGCCGCGTAAGCGCCGAACAGCAGCAGGCCGAGGACGGCAAACACGATCTGCGCGAGCGCCTGCAGCGTGGTGCTGACCGTGATCGTGGCCGCCGCGTCGCGCATGCGCATGCCGTGGTGCGTAAGTTGGCGCACGACCACCACCGGACCGCCGATCTGGCCGGCCGGCAGCAGACTGTTGACCGACTCGCCAGTCCAGCGCGCGAGCAACGCATGATGCGCGGCGACCTTGTCGCGGCGCCGGTCGATCAGCACCGCGATCGCCGCCGAATCCAGCACCAGCGGCACCAGATGGAACGCGGCCACCAGCGCGAGACCCCAGCCGGCGACCATCAGTGTCGAGGTGACCGAGCCCAGGCCCTGCCAGGCGAGCAGCGCGACGAACAGCGCGACGCCGATCGTCAGCAGGATGACGGCCGCGCGAGTCATTGCCCGGCCCCTTTGCGCTGGGTCATCTGACGGAACACCTGGCGGAAGCCGAAATACGCGATCGCGTCTTTCATGTTCGAGATCAAACGCCGCCACGGGCGCATATTCGGATTCGTTACGTATTCGAACGTCAGCGACACGCGGAACTCGTTGGCGCCCGCCGGCGTGATGCGGTGGCGCAGCTTGTCGCCGTCGAAAAACACCAGTCCGCCGGGCGGGATCTGCACGGAGCCGGGCACGTCAGGCACGTCCGGGTTCCTGGTATGCAACTCGTAGTCGAGACGACACGACGAATCGTCGACCACGCCGAGCAGCAGCGTATAGCGGCGGCCGTCGTAGTACGAGGTGTCGTAATGCCAGCCGATATGGTCGCCCGGCCGCGTGTAGTAATACAGCGCATAGGCGTGCGGGTCGTCCGGCGGGGACACCATCAGTTTGTCGCCGCTCAACCGCTCCAGCCAGCCGATCAGTTCCTTCGAGCGATACAGCTCGGCAATGAACGGCGCGAGGCGGTCGATCGTATGACGGCTCACGCTGCCGCCCTGCTTGTGGCCCGGCAGGTAGTTGCGATTCACCTCGTCGAGCAACGCGCGGGCGCTATACACCAGCTGCGCGGTGACCTCGGGCGCGAGGAAATCTTCCATGTAGAGGAAGGCACCCTGATCGGCGAAGTCCTTGGAGAGCGCAGCCGTGTCGAACTGGCGCGTGCGGCCGGCAACCGCACGGTCGGCCTCGGGGACAGACTGGGGGGCCTCCACAGACGCTGGCGTGGCGGGTACGCGGTCGAAAGAGGCTGGGGCGATCACATCATCTTCGGCCCGCGTACTCATGGACTAACCTGCATTGGACTGGTTTCGGCGGCGGGGCGCGCCGTGCGGCGCAGCGCCCGGCGAAAGTCCGCGATCACCCAGAGGGCAAAAAGCGGCGCGCCGATCGAGGCGGCCACGACGAACGGCGTGACGATGCCGGTCAAGGTCACGAGCGGCAGCAGATACAACACATCTTCGGTCTCGAAGCCAGCCACCGACGCCTGTTTGGTGCCCGCCTTGCCTTCCATGTCCTCGATCCGCATACGCAGGAAGAAAATCACTGCCACCGCCACACCGGCGAGACTGCCGAGAAATACGCCCGGCACGATCCGCCCGGCTTGATGAACCACGCCGATGCCGAGTCCCATGCCAACGAACAGCAGGACCGTCACCAGCGAATCACACGCGAGGTCGTAAAAATGACCGATCTTGCTCGACTTGCCGCTGATGCGCGCAAGCTCACCATCCGTGTGGTCGACGAAATTCGACAGGACGATCAGCAGCGCGCCCGCGTTGGTCCAGGCAAACCCGCCCCGCGCAAGGCACAGCGCGCCCGCGAGGCCGATCAGCAGGCGCAGCGTGGTGAGGTGATTGGGCGTGACAAACGTGTCCACAAGCGGCGTCACGAGCCGGCGAGCGAGCATCGCGTCCCATGTTTTAGGGACGGGAACGCTTTTCGGGGATGAGGGTCGAGAATTCATAACCCGGAAATATATACGGTTACGGGAAACCTTGCTGTTTTCCGAGACAATTTCCGCGTCGACCCTTGACAGACGCCGTCCGCAGCAAAAATGCTCGAACGTTGGTAAAGTGCGAGTCCAATTACGCCTGTAACACGGTGTAATCGGACTCGCGGCCTTGTGTGGCGCGTTTTTCCTGTCGACCCGAGTTAGCGCTTCAGCGCCTGCTCTGATCCCATGCAACATGGTTGCTGTCGACCCCTTGTCTGCGCCGTTGCGAACTTGCCACTGAGCACACGTGACCTGAAGCTTATGAAGCACGTTTTTTCTTCCGTCCTACTCGCCGTCGTCGCCCTCTGCGCAGCGGCCCTGCCGCTCGGCTGCCACGCAGCCGCGCTCGACGCGCCGCTCGCCTGCAACGAGTCCGGCCATCAATTCATTGCTGACCTCGCCCAGCAGCAATTGATCGATCCGACGCCGACGCGGGTTGAAAGCAATTCGATCAACGCCTTCCGGCCCGCCAAAGGCGCCGACATGAGCGCCTTCGGCTTCCACGTGTTCGCAGTGGTCGGCTTCGAGAAGGACGATCCGATGTTCCGTACCGGCGACGGCGAACCGCTCGCCAATTCGGCCTACGGCGTCGTCGTGTTCGGCGGCGACGCGAAAGTACAGGAAGCAGTGACCCAAGGCGGCAGCGCAGCGATCGTGCACCACGTCGGGCCGCATATCACGGCAATTTTCTGCAAGCGGAACTGAGGCCGGCCGGCGTACGCGCAGGGGCTCCGGTTCGCCGCAGTGGGTCCCGCTTCCCTTCAGCCAGGCCGGCGAAAGTCGTTTTCGACCCAGGCGGCAGCGCTCGCCTTACCTAACTTGAAGTTTGGCGCCACTTTCACCTGCGCGAGCTGCTCGCCGAAAGCGTCGAATGCAGTCAGCAGCGCGTAAGGGTCGTCCTCGCTGGGTACGATTTCGAGCGTGATCGCCAGTTCACCGTCGCCAGAATGCGATTCCACCATCACGCGCTTATGCAGCAAGGCGTGCAACTGCTGTTCGTGCCGGCGCAGCACTTCCGAAGCGGTCTTCACTAATGTATTGAAAGCGCCGGTATCGAGCGGCTTCGGATTCTTCTTGTCGCGGCCCATGGTCCACGGTCCAACCAGGGCCGGCTCCGGTTCGCCATCCTTGATCATCGCCACCGCCCAGCCATCGTCGTCTTCGTTCTTGATGACGCGCGCCGTCCAGCCGTCGTCGCGCCACAAACGCGCCTCGTGCTGGGTTTCGGGCACTTCGGGGAGATCTTCCGTCGCAGGATCGGCAGCGGTGTCGGGCGATGGAAGCGGGGTATCGGTCATTGCAGGTCGCTCAGGTTCGGATTCGTCAACACAAGCATCGGATTCTACCTGCCCCGGCTACGCCGGGGTGCAGCCTATGCCGAACGGCCAGGTGCGTGGATTATTGCGGTTTTCAGAAAAATATTCTTCACAACTCCATGGAACTTATAATCCGATTTAATACACAATAAAAAAACGCGGCCCTGAGGCCGCGTATAAACAGATGAAAAAAAGACGCCCTTGGTCAAGGGGCAGATGAATTGTAAAGCGAGTAAGGCCAGGTAATCACCGCATCGCGCGGAATAGTCTCTTTCGAAAATATGAAGAATATAAATCAAGTGTTACATTTGTAATTCGTAAGCCGCTCAGCCGCCACGGACGGGCGTCGCGCAGGTGCAACATGAAAATGGTTGACACGCCCTCCGCAGATTTTCATTCAAACGCAAAAACGCTTTGTTTACGTGCACTTAGAAAAATAAATCCCGCTATTCCTGATTCAGGAAAGCATTGTTGTGTCAGATGAGGTCAATCAATTCATCAGGGGGAATACACTTCGCTGCGAATCCTCAGGCGGCCAGTGGCACCGGCGGTAAGTCCTGTCAGGCGATTCTCTACGGACTGTCTCGGAGTTTATAAAGCATGAAAAAAACCCTCATCATCGCGGGCGTCATGGGCGCGTTTGCCATCAACGCTCACGCACAAAGCAGCGTCACGTTGTACGGCACGCTTGATGCCGGTCTGGTCTACACGAACAACCAGGGTGGCCACAACAACTGGCAGCAAGGCAGCGGCACGGTGTCGGATACGTACTTCGGCCTGCGCGGTAGCGAAGATCTCGGCGGCGGTCTGCATGCCATCTTCACGTTGGAAAGCGGGTTCAACATCAACAGCGGCAAGTTCACTGAAAGCAACACGCTGTTCAATCGCCAGGCTTTCGTCGGTCTGCAAAGCGACCAATACGGTACGCTGACGCTCGGCCGTCAATATGACTCCGTGGTCGACTACCTCGGCCCGCTGTCGGAAGCAGGTACGGGCTACGGCAACAACCTCGCCGCCCACCCGTTCGACAACGACAATCTGGACAACTCGTACTCGATCAAGAACGCAGTCAAGTACCAGAGCGCGAACTACGCCGGCTTCCACTTCGGCGGCTTGTACGGCTTCAGCAACGACGCTGGCCAGTTCGCGAACAACCGTGCATATAGCGCGGGCGCTTCGTACACCAACGGTCCGTTGAACGTTGCTGCTGCTTACCTGCAACTGAACAATTCGCTGGGCGGCTCGAACCTGAGCGGCGGTGCAGTGTCGGCAGGCGACGGCAACAACGCCAACCTGACGGCTGCCCTGCAGCGCACGTATGGCGTGGGTGCGAACTACTCGTTCGGTCCGGCTACGGTTGGCCTGCTGTACACCCACACGCAAGACGACAACCTGATCGCTGGCAGCCAGGGCGGCGAGGGCTTCACGGTTCCGACGGGTACGAACCTGCACCTCGACAACTATGAAATCAACGGCAAGTACGCTTTGACGCCGGCTCTGAGCCTGAACGGCGCATACACGTTCACGGACGGCAAGGCGACGGGCGGCACGACTTCGGGTGATCCGAAGTGGCACACCGTTTCGCTGCAAGCTGATTACTCGCTCAGCAAGCGCACCGACGTTTACGTGGAAGGCGTGTACCAGCACGCTTCGGGTCAACTCGGCGATGGCAGCGCGAACGTCGCTATGATCAACACGCTGGCGCCGTCGTCGACTGGCAACCAGGTCGCAGCGACCGTGGGTCTGCGTCACCGCTTCTAATGAAGCTACAGACCGGATCAAGCGATCCGGTCTGTTGAGAAACGCGCACGTGACACAATCACGTGCGCGTTTTTTTATGCGCAAATCGGCTTCGCCTACTTCAAACAGCGACGTGCACGCAGATATACTCGGACAGGCTGCCTTCCGCGCTGCGATTTCGTTATGGATTCGTGGCGGCCGAACGGCGACTTCGTCGCGGAGCACCCTGTTCCGCCCGTGCCCCTGTTCCCGCAGCTGATCGGGAACACCGACGATCCGATCATGAAAAAACTTCTTTTGCTCGCTCCTGCCGCTCTCGCGCTCGCCGCCTGCGGCTCGTCTGGTCCCGCGCGAGATGCGTCACAACCGATGGTGTTCGTGACATCGCAACGTACGCCGTCTTACATCACCGAATGCCTTGAAAGCCGTCTGTCACGCGTGCACGCATCGTCAGTAGGCGGCGCGACCGAACTGGCCGTTGGGTCGGGTTCGGACACCGCTTACTTCGTCACGCTGACGCCGGTCAGCGCCGGCTCGGTGATCAAGGTCATGCGACCTGCCAATGCACCGGACGATCCGCCGGAACCTGAGATGCGCTTTGATATCGCGCGCTGCGCGACGTAAGAGGTAAGTGGTTTGCCTCGGTGTTCGTCCTTCGTCGCTCTTCGTGCAAGAGGAATCACTGAGCGTTGAGTCATCGGCGCCACGCCTGCATAGCACGCGTGGCGCTGTCTTTTTGTGCGGGCATCTGCGAACATAGCCGGCCTTTGTGTTCAGACGGCGCGCGTGGCGCCGCGCACTATCGATGGCCTCAAACAAAGCACATCACGCCACCGGCTTCGCGGCCGGCGTCATCGCCGCAGCCATCGTCGCACGCAGCAGCGCGAGCGGGCCGTTTCAGGTGTGGGTATTGCTGAGCTTCATTGCAGCCGTGGCGGGTGGCACGGCGCCGGACTGGCTGGAAGTGGCATGGTGGTCGCGCAAGCGGCGCCTATGGATCACCCATCGCACTGTCACGCACTGGGGCATTGGCTGGATCGCGCTGCTAGTGTTTTCTTATTGCGAGCTTGGACATCATCAGCCGCTCGCCGCGCTCGCGTTCGGGTTCGCTTGCGGCGGGTTGATGCATTTACTCGCGGACTGGCCCAACCCGCTCGGCGTGCCATGGATCGCGGGGCGTCACTCACTTAACTGGTGGAATAGCGGACACTGCGATCTGCTGGTGGTAGGCGCTTCGTGGATTGCCGCGTGGTTCGTGGCCGGCCATGTGTGGTTGCATGGCGTGCATGGGTTTGCGCTGTTGCAGCACTTGCGGGTGGGGTAGGTAAGTTATCAACAGATAACGTTCATAAGCCTGTGGATATCCTGCGCACTCGTCACGCAAGTGTCTGAACTCATTGGAATTCGCAGCACTGCTCGCTGTACATCACAACGTCCCAAGCGCGCGCTTCAACCGCAGCACGCCTTGCTCTATATCGCTCACGCCAGGCGCCGCGAACGAAAGCCGCAGCGAGGCAACATCCACGTTGTCCTTATAGAACGCCACACCCGGCACGAACATCACGTTCTGCTCGATGCACGCCTTCAGATAAGCCGATGCATCATCGCCACCGGCAAGCCGTCCCCACACGAACATTCCACCGGCCGGACGATGAAACGCAATGTCGTCCTTCAGATGCGTTGCCAGCGCATCGCACAGCGTCGCACATTTCAGCGCGTACGCCTCAACGATCTTAGGCAGATGCAATTCGAGCGCGCCGCTTGCGAGATATTCCGCCGCAATCGCCTGCGTCCACGGCGAGCTGCACAGATCCACAGTCTGTTTGGCGACGACACAGCGCCTGAGGATCTCCGCATGCGCGATGGTCCAGCCCACCCGCAAACCGGGCGCCACGATCTTCGACAGACTCGAAAAATGCACGACCCAATCACGCGAGCCCGGCACCTCGGCGCTCAAGGTTAGCAGCGAGGGCAACGCCTCGCCTGCAAAGCGCAGATCGCCGTACGGATCGTCTTCGACCACCAGAAACCGATAGCGCGCCGCCAGCTTCAGCAATGCAATGCGCCGCTCATACGAGAGCGTCGCGCCCGTCGGATTCGCGAACGTCGGCACCGTGTAGAGCAACTTCGGAAGACGCTCGAGCCTGCCCGCTTCGAGCAGCGCGGCAAGCGCGGCCACGTCGAGGCCGTCCTGATCGACAGGCACCGTCACCACCTCAGCCTGCTGCAGCTTAAGTGCCTGTAGCGCAGCCGGGTAAGCCGGCTGTTCGACCAGCACCACATCACCAGCGCCCACCAGCACACGTAGCAGCAAATCGAAGCCCTGCTGCGAGCCGGTCGTCACCAGCAATTCCTGCGGCGTACACAGCGTGCCGCGACGCGTCATCAGCCGGGCGAGTTCTTCTTTTAGAACCGGCAAGCCGTCGGTCGGGCCGTATTGCAGGCAGAGCGTCGTCTGCTGCGATGCCCGCGCGGCCGCGGCATCGAGGCCGGCACGATCGAACAGATCGCTGGCCGGATAGCCACCCGCGAACGAAATCATGCCTGGTTGACCCAGGTACTTGAACAGCTCACGGATCGGCGAGCCAGTCGGTGCTTCGAACGGAGGTGTGAACGTGAACATGGTGTCGTGGCGTTTGGCTGGTGGATGTTGGCGCGGCCAGTGGATTGGCTTATCAGGCGTGTCGTGAACGGCACGCAGCGGTCCGCGGCCCACGATCTGAGTTGCCGTCGATTGTCGTCAGCATCGGCACACGCCGCAAACGATATCTAATCACTACCTGTTGAGTTTTCGGAATCATCGGGCCATGCGGCGCCACGGAAAGCGATCCGACGCACACGGCCGTTGCCAGTCCGCGGCTTCGCTTAGCGACTCTTGGGCGGGAAAACCCAAAGATTCGTCGCCCCAAAACGGAAAAAGCCCGGCACAAGACCGGGCTCAATCTACTGCATCCAGCTAAGGGAGCCTGGCGGATCTGGGGCAATCCAGGCGCGACTACAGCGCCTAAACCACATTCTTTTCGACGATCGGCCGGTTCTCGAGGACGCGTTCGAAACCGAGCGACGACAGATCCAGCGTCGTATAACGGCCATGCAGGATCAATTCGCTGACGCCCCGTCCAGTTGCCGGCCCCTGCTGCAGGCCGTGTCCGCTAAAGCCATTGGCGAAGATGCAGTTGTCGACATTCGGGTGATGGCCGATGATCGCGTTCTGGTCCAGTACGTTGTACTCGTAATAACCCGACCAGCAGTTCTGCACGCGCAGCGCTTCGAACTGCGGCACGCGATGCGCCAGCGTCGGCCAGATTACCTCGTCGAACAGCGCGTGATCGACTTCGTCGAGCGGCAGATCGTCCGGATCGTTGTCGGCGCTCGGCGACGTGCCGCAAATAAACGATTTGCCTTCCGGGCGGAAATAGACCCCAGTCGGATCGATCAGCAGCGGGCAGTGTTCGAGTTGCGCGGGCGAGCTGACGTTAAAAATGCTGCGGCGGCGGGCGAACACTGGAATGTCGATGCCCACCATCTCCGCGACCTTGCGCGACCACGCGCCAGCTGCGTTGACCAACACGTCGCAGGCATACGTCTCGCCGCCTGCTGTCACCACCTGCGTGACACGCTTGCCGTCGCGCTGCAGCGCCACCACGTCATCGGCCACATAGCGTGCGCCGAGCGCTTGCGCCTTCTTGCGCAAGGCCTGCACGAGTCCATAGCCGTCGAACCAGCCCTCGCCGCTCTCGCCATAGGCGCCGGCCACCAGATCCTCGGTATTGAGCCACGGGAAACGTGCCTGCAACGCCACTTTGTCGAGCAGACTGATGTCGGCGCCGAGGCTCTTTTGCAGCGTGTGATTTTCGCGCAGGGTCGATTCGCCAGCCGGCGTGGCGAGGAACAGGTAACCGCCTTCATGCAGATCGATGGACGGCTTTGCACCGTCGATCTCGAGCCGCTCGCCGATCGAACGCAAGAACTCAATGCCGAATAACGACATCTGGATCGACAGCGGCGTCGAGAATTGCTGACGGATCGACGCCGCCGATAGCGCTGACGACGATCGCGCATAGGTCGGATCGCGCTCGATTACGGTGACACTGACCGTCGGGTCGGAGGCACGCAAAAAATACGCAATCGAACTGCCGATCACGCCACCACCGACGATTACGACTTTCGAATTCACGGCTCTCTCCACCGAAAGCAGGCGCCGGCCGCACGCGCGCGCGGCCAGTCGAACACGGGTTGATAGGTACTAGTGGGTTCGTTACACCGCGACGCAGCGGGCGCGAAACGTCGCACCGGACTGCACGTCCCCGCCGCCCGCGGCTGCGCGCGCTCAACGCATTCATAACCCATGAGCGCGCGACGCCCCGCCTTTAGTCGATGTTGAAGTCGATACCTTGCGCCAGCGGCAATGCCGACGAATAATTGACCGTGTTGGTTGCACGACGCATATAAGCCTTCCATGCATCCGAACCCGACTCGCGGCCGCCGCCCGTTTCCTTCTCGCCGCCGAATGCGCCGCCGATTTCTGCGCCGCTCGGTCCGATGTTGACGTTGGCAATGCCGCAATCGCTACCGGCTGCCGACAGAAAACGCTCCGCTTCACGCAGATCGGTGGTGAACACGCAAGAAGACAGGCCATGCACCGCAGCGTTGTTCGCTTCGACCGCGTCGGCAAAATCCGTGTAGCGCAGCACGTAGAGAATCGGTGCAAAGGTTTCCTTCAGCACCACGGCCGTTTGCGACGGCATTTCGACCAGCGCCGGGCGCACGTAGTAGCCGCCTTCGTAGCCCTTCACTTCGACACGCTCGCCGCCGAACACCTTGCCGCCTTCCGCCACAGCCTGCTGCAGCGCTTCCTGCATGCGGGCGAACGATTGCTTGTCGATCAGCGGGCCCATCAGCGTGCCCTTTTCCAGCGGGTTGCCGATCGGCACCTTGTTGTAGAGCTGCTTCAGACGCTCGACGGTCTGTTCGTACACGCTGTCGTGCACGAACAGGCGGCGCAGCGACGTGCAGCGCTGACCAGCCGTGCCCACTGCCGAGAACAGGATTCCGCGCAAGGCGAGTTCGTGATCGGCGCTCTGCGCAACGATGCCGGCATTGTTGCCGCCCAGTTCGAGCAGCGAGCGGCCGAAGCGCTTCGCCACTTCGATGCCCACGGTACGGCCCATTTCGGTGCTGCCGGTTGCGCTGACGATCGACGCACGCGGATCCGCGACGAGCTTCGCGCCCACCTCGCGGCCGCCGGTGATCAGCGCCGTCAGCCCTGCGGGCGCGTCGCCGAATTCCTTCAGTGCGTCGCTCAGGATCTGATTGACGGCCAGCGCGGTGAGCGGGGTCTTTTCGGACGGTTTCCAGATCACGGCGTTACCGCATACCAACGCGAGCGCCGCATTCCACGACCATACGGCGGCCGGGAAATTGAACGCGGAAATCACGACGCACGTGCCCATGGGATGCCACGATTCGGCCATGCGGTGGCCCGGACGTTCGGAGGCGATGGTCAGGCCGTACAACTGACGCGACAGCCCGACCGCGAAATCGCAAATGTCGATCATCTCCTGCACTTCGCCCAGGCCTTCCTGAAGGATCTTGCCGGTTTCGAGCGTGATGATGCTGCCGAGCGCCTGCTTTTTCTCGCGCAGACGATTACCGAGCAGACGAACCAGCTCGCCGCGGCGCGGGGCGGGAACGTTGCGCCATGCGCTGAATGCCTGCTTCGCACTGGCGAGCGCTGCATCGACGTCGGCCACGGTGTTGCTGGCCACACGGCCGATAAGTTCGCCCGAGATCGGCGAATGAACCGCGATGTCGCCGGCTTGCGCCGCCTTGGCGATGCCGAGATCGGCGAGAATGGTCGAAGCGTTCATCTGAAGAATCCCTTTAATTTCCAATGCGAAACAAGAGTAAGTTCGGAAACTATACACGTGGGGTTTTGTGGCGGCAAGCGTAATCGCGGCGGCCCGCGCGGGCTGATTGGCCGTTTGCCCTCTATCCTATGCGCTTTTTGGGGCTTGAATCGTCCAGTAGCTAGGCGTTGAGCCGGCTGGACGCGCCAACGGGCTGCTCCTAGGCGATAGACAGCTTTGTTTCTTATTGGAAAACACCTTTCCTTTCAGACATCCATCATCAAGCGGTCGACCAGCGCCCGCGCGATCGGCGGCAGGTCCTTGACGCTGCGCACGCAGATTTTCAGCTTGCGCTCGGCCCAACCGTCGTTCAGGCGCACCAGGGCGATCTGCATGGTCTTCGCGTGACGCAGCGCGACGGATTCCGGCACGATGCCGATGCCCACGCCGGCTTCGATCATCCGGCAAGCGGCCTCAAAATTGCCGACCTGGATGCGCAGTTTGAGCCGCACGCCGAGGGTGTCCGCGGCGCTCATCACGAACGCATGAATCGCGCTCGAAGTGGGCAAGCCGATGAAGTTATCGTCGAGCGTCTGCGCGAAATCGACCGAAGGCTCGCGCGCGAGCGCATGGTCCTTCGACGTGACGAGGATTAGCCGGTCGTCGCGATAAGGCAGCATCTCCAGATGCTCGGCATGCACGTTGCCCGCGACGATGCCGATATCGGTGGCGCTATCGGCCACGCCCTTGACGATCTCGCCGCTCAACACTTCGCGCAGATCTATGTTGACGTCAGGATGGTCGCGCAGAAAGTGGCTGAGTACCGTAGGCAGGAACTCGCTGATGGCGGTGGTATTGGCCCAGATCCGTACGTGGCCCTTGATCCCTTCGCCGTACTCCTGCATGTCGCCGGCCAGATGCTCGACCCGTTCAAGCACCAACCGCGCGTGATGCACAAACGCGTCGCCGGCGGGCGTGGGCGTCACGCCCTGGCTGGTTCTATAGAGCAGTTTGAAGCCGAGTTGCTCCTCAAGATTCTTGATCCGGTTGCTCGCTGCAGGTGCAGAGAGATGAGAGCGTTCCGCGGCGCGCGCGAGGTTCTTCGTATCGGCAATATTGACGATGAGCCGCAGGTCTACGAAATCGAAATGCATGATAAAGGCCGAAGAGGTGAGCGCGATTGGGGGATCAACGTGGAGTACAGTGTCGTCGCTTTTCTCAAGCGAACGCCAACAGCTTCTCAGCCAGCGCGTCCGGCGCGCTAATCATGGCATCGTGCCCGGTTGCGATTTCATCCCACGCCCAATCCTTTTGCGTCTTGACGAAGTCACGACTGCTTTGCAGCGGTTCGTAGACAGGATCGACGCATTGGATATAGACCTTCGGCAGCGCGCCGCCAGGTGGTCCGTTTAGCACCATGGGGTCATCGAAGGTCTTCAACGGATGGGGTGTGCAGTGACGCTCGAGCAGCGCGACGTGATCGGCTTCGAATACACCGAACGCACTCGCGGGCGGCACGGGGATCGTCAGCCCCTTGCTGGTTTCCATCGCCAGCTTCGTGCGCGCGGCAACGATCTCCGGAGCGAGCCGCGAGAACGCCGTCTCTCCAGCAGACAGTACGACCGCATCGAGAAACACCAGTTGACGAATCCGCTGCGGCACACGGTCGGCGGCGCCGACCAAGGTCGTGCCGCCAAAGCTGTGGCCAACGAGAATCACCTCGTTTAGATCGTGCTCCTCGAGTACGTCGACGACGTCCTGGATGAAGACCCGAAGATTGATTTCCCGCGAAACCAGATGGGCCCGTTCACCGAGGCCACTGAGCGTCGGCGCAAACACCTGATGCCCGTGCGAGCGCAAGATCTGTGCGACCGCATCCCAGCACCATCCGCCGTGCCACGCACCGTGGACGAGCACATAGGTGCTGGGCTTTGCACCGCCCGTCGTGCCGGTTACTGCGTTAGTCACTGCCGCGTGCATTTTCTCAGACATAGCCAGGTTTCCTCGTTCACAACACGTTAAACGTGTCCGGAAACCGAAGCTTATCTCCGCAGCAGCGACCTGGAAAGTCGGCCGAACGGACTATCGCCCTTACCTCTGGGCAGCCTCTACACTGCCCCACTCCCCAGCGCTTCGCCTTCGCGTGGCTCCGACACGCTGATATCCGGCGAAATCTCTTCGAGTGTCTGCTGACTCGTCTCGATACGCAGGGCGAGAATCGCCACACTGAGCAACAGGAGGACGCCGCCCACCATCGCCACTACGCCCGTCACGCCGAAGTGCGTGTACAACAGCAGCGCCACATAAGGCGTCGTCATCGAAGCGGCCCGCCCGCACGTTCCGGCGATACCCGTGCCGCGCAAGCGGTGCGCGGTCGGGAACAGCTCGGGGATATAGCCGAACAAACCCAGCGTGCACACCGTGTAGATTGTCGTGACCAGCGCAAAGCCCATAATCGAAATCGCCACCGGCGCGCGCATTTGCACATAGATAAAGCCGAGCACGATAGTCAGCAGCGAAAACAGTACGATGCCGTTACGGCGTCCGATGCGATCCGTCACGAAGTAGCCGACCACCGCACCCATCGGCGCGCCGAACGACATCAGCAGCACGAAGCCCAGCGATTGCACTATCGTCAGCCCTTCCTTGACAAAGAAGGTGGGCAGCCACGCGACAAAGCCATACAGCGACATATTGATGGCCATGCAGGTGAGCGCGGCCACCAGCGTGCGGCCAATCATCCCGCGTGCGAAGAGTGCCGACAACGGCGCCGCAGGCACTTCGTGGCTCACCACGCGCGCCACCGGCGGCAGCTTGCCGACGCGCGCCTTGACCTGCCGCTCGATCGCCGCGACCGTCGCCTCGGCTTCGTCGAGACGGCCGACCGTTTCGAGCCAGCGCGGCGATTCCGGCATCCGATGCCGCAGGAACCAGACGATCAGCGCGCCGATACCGGCAATCGCAAACATATAGCGCCAGCCCAGATGCGGAATCACCCAGTAGCCGACAGCGGTTGCCCCAAGCAAGCCCGAGTTGATGATCAGCGCCAGCAGCGAGGTCCAGCGGCCGCGCGTGGCTGGCGGCACAAACTCGCACAACGTGCCGGCCGCGACTACCAGTTCCGCACCGAGTCCGATACCCATCAAAAAACGCAACAGGATCAGCCAGTAGATGTTCGGCGCGAAGCACGCAGCCAATGAGGCGAGCCCGAAGATCGCCAGATTCGCCTGATAGGAATAGCGCCGCCCGAAGCGGTCGCCCAGATAGCCCGACAGCCCCGCGCCAATCATCATGCCCATGAAGGTCGCGGAGATGAAAAACGAGCCGAGCCGCAGGTCAGTGAAGCCGCTTTTGACCATCGCCGCGAGCGAACCGTTCGCCAGATAGATATCGAAGGCGTCGAGAAATGCACCGGCGCCGATCAGGCCGAGGATTTGCCAGTGAAAACGACTGATAGGCAGGCGGTCGAGCCGCGCGCCGGAATTGACGGTTGCCAAGCTGTGTCTCCTGTCGATCGGAGTTAGCGCTTTAGCGCTTACTCCGATCCCATGCAAAAATGTTTGCGGAAAACGCACACGCGGATGGGTCCGCGATCAACAGAACTTGCATGGCCGTCTTGGATGGGGTGGCGGCTCTGGCGCAAGCTCCTGGGTAGCGCGGCTTCGATGGGCCATCGCCTGAACAAGCTAAGAGTGCAATACCGGGCGCAGCGTGGGAATTGGCATTATTGGAAGCCGGTGTTTCGCTGGAGTTAATGAGGTGGGTGGAGCGGGAGTGCCCAGACGCACCGCGCTTAGCGCGAGCCGAGAATCCGCCGCGCCTTCAAGATCACCGGCAAGTCGACCATCTTGCCGTCGACAGCCACCGCGGCGCCACGGCTCGCCTCCACGGCCTCCAATACACGCGCTGCCCATGCCTGCTCGGCGTCGCTCCACGCATACGCACGATGCACCGCATCAATCTGCTTCGGATGAATACACAGCTTGCCGCCAAAGCCGAAGCGGCGACCGCGCCGCGCGTCGGCTTCGATCGCGTCGGCGTCGGTAATGGTGGTCGACACACCGTCCACTGGCGCACCGATGCCCGCCAGCCGGGAGGCCAGCACAATCTGCGAGCGAAACAGGTGTAACTCCTCGCCATCGCCATCAATGCCGAGATCAATCTGGAAATCGAGCGTCCCGAACACGATGCGGCTCACGCGTGACGCAGCGCACAACGCCGCCAGATTCGCAAAGCCGCGTGCCGTTTCGACAATCGGCAGCACGGTGAGCGCGCCATGCGCCTGCGCCAGCACAGCCGCTATGTGGTCCTGCGTTTCGGCCTTCGGCAACACAATGCCTGCGACGCCGGGATGACCCGTGAGCGCGGCAACATCATCGGCAAACCACTGGGTATCGGAACTGTTGATGCGCACCCATGCCGGCCGTGCTGCATCCGCCGCCGCCAAGACGGCTGCGCGCGCCGCGGGCTTTTCGTCGGGCTGCACGGCGTCCTCGAGATCGAGGATCACCACATCCGCGCCCGCCGCACGCGCCTTCTCGAAGCGCTCCGGCCGGTTACCCGGCACGAACAGATACGAACGGGGCAGCGCGGCACTCATGCGGTGACCTCCGCATCGAACACGGATTCGATGCGTGCTTGCGACGCGATTTGCCACGCAGTCTCCAGCAGCCGCGAAGCTTCCTCGTCCGAGGCCGCGCCGGAAAACGCCACCAATCGCCGTAGCTTGATCTCGATTTCATCACGCGACAGCGTATTGCCCGGGTCGCCCTTCGGCTCGTCGACGCGGCCTTGCAGCGTGCGGCCGTCGCCGGTCAGAACCGTCACCTTGCCGATCCAGCGGGCCGGATACGCACTGTCCACTTCGCCGTCAAAGGCCATCTCCACCTTGTCGCGGAAGGCGGCGATCGCGTCGGCATCGAAACCTTGCTCGAACTCGGTCACGCCGGCATAGCCGTGATACGCGACCAGTCCCAGCACCGTGCCCATGTTGAATTTCGCCTGATGCACGGTGCGCGGCGTCACGACGGCGCCCAGCACGTCGATAGCGCCTTGATGCACGTGCGCCGTCACTTTCGCGATATCCCTCGGCGCCAGACGATGTTGCTGAATCACCGCGAGCAACGCGTCCGCCGCCGGATGGGTATGGCGGCAAGCCGCGTGGTACTTGAACGAAGTCTCGGCGATGGCCCAACGGCTGCCGAGGCGGTCGACCAGACGCGTGGGATCCGCGTCGCTCGACATGCCCGCCGCCATGCCCTGGGCGCCCTCGAGGATGTGGGTCGCGCCCTTGAAGCCGTCGGCGGCTAGCTGGGCGGACATCAGGCCGTTCGCGGCGGCCATCGCCGTGTGCAGTTGTTTCGAATCGGCGGCGTCGCGCAGGAATTCCCACAGGCCGCTTGCCTGCGTACCCGCCGAGCCGAACGCGTCCAGCATCTGCGTGGGTGTCAGGCCCAGCAGACGTCCAGCGGTCGCGGCAGCGGCCACGGTGCCGGCCGTGCCGGTGGTATGAAACACCTTGTAGTGCGAGCGGCCGAGAAACTCGCCGATGCGAATGCCCACCTCGTAACCCGCCACCGCCGCCGCGATGAAGTCACGCCCCGACGCGCGGTTCGCCTGTGCCAGCGCAAGCGCCACCGGGAACACAACCGTCGCCGGATGGAACACCGAGCCGTTGTGCACATCGTCCTGCTCGGCGAAATGCGACGCGGCGCCGTTCACCATCGCGGCGAAATACGGTGTCGTGCGGGTGCGATTGATCAGGATCTCGGACGGGTCATCGGCCAGGCCGCCGCCAGCCTGACGCGCAAAACGGGCAATCGTCTCAACTGGGCGCGCGCCTTTCCCTGCGAGCGCCGAGCCAAGCCAGTCCACATACAGACTAGTGGTGCGCTCGACAACCGCCGTAGGGATGGCGTCGAAGTCCAGTTGCGCGGCAAAGGTCGCCAGCGTGAGGCTTGGGTGGTCGGTCATGATGGAATCGGATCTGCGTAAGGTTCGTAGTGTTCGCTGTTGACGCCGCTTGCGTCGTCACGCCGTGAGTTCCGATAGAACGTCCGGATCGGCGTCTTCGGCATGGGAAGCGTCATAAGCGTGCTGAGTCAGATCGTGCCGGCTGCGCGCAACGCATCGATCTGCGCGTTGTCGTAACCGAGTTCGCGCAGAATCGCGTCGGTGTGCTCGCCGAGCGCCGGCACCGGATCCATGCGCGGCTCGAAGCTCGTGGGCAGCCCCGGTGGCAACAACGCGGGAATCATCCCGGCCGGCGTGCCGACTTCCTGCCAGCGCTCGCGCGCCGCCAGTTGCGGGTGCGCCCATACGTCATTGAGCGTATTCATCTGCGCGTTGGCGATGCCCGCCACCTCGAGCCGCTCGATCACCTGAGCCGCAGTCAGAGGTACAAACGCCTCGACAATCACCGCGCGCAGCGCTTCACGTTCCGACGTGCGCTTCGAATTCGATGCAAAGCGCGGGTCAGTAGCGAGTTCGGGTTGCACGAGCACCTGATCACAAAACAGCTTCCATTCGCGCTCGTTCTGCAGCCCGAGCATCACCGTCTTGCCATCGCCGGCGGGGAACGGACCGTAGGGATAGATCGTTGCGTGCGCGGCGCCGGAGAGCGCCGGCGGCGTCTGGCCATTGATGGCGTAGTAAAGCGGATAACCCATCCACTCGACCATGCTCTCGAGCATCGACACATCAATGCGGCAACCCCGCCCCGTGCGCGGTCGTAGCAACAACGCGCTCAGGATGTTCGAATACGCGTACATGCCCGCCGCGATGTCCGCGATCGAGCAACCCGCCTTGGCCGGCTCGCCTGGCGACCCCGTAATGGACAGAAAGCCGGATTCGCTTTGAATCAGCAGGTCGTAGGCCTTCTTCTCGCGATACGGACCGTCCGCGCCGTAGCCGGAAATATCGCAGACAATCAGTTGCGGATACTTCTCGCTCAGCTTCTCATAGCTCAGACCCAGGCGATCCGCTGCGCCCGGTGCGAGGTTCTGCACGAGCACATCCGCATCGGCGACCAGCGCGTCGAGAATCTTCGCGGCCTCCGGCTGCTTCAGATCGAGTGCGAGGCTTTCCTTCGAGCGGTTGGTCCAGACGAAGTGCGACGACAAACCATGCACCCGTTCATCGTAACCGCGAGCGAAATCGCCCACGCCCGGTCGCTCCACCTTGATCACACGTGCACCGAGATCGGCGAGCTGACGCGTACAGAACGGTGCCGCGATAGCATGCTCGAGTGTGACGACCTTGATACCGTCGAGAGGTCTCATCAATGCTTCACCTTCACAATCAGAACGAACGCGGCAAGCCGAGAATATGCTCGGCCACGTACGACAGAATCAGGTTCGTCGAAATTGGCGCAACCTGATACAGACGCGTTTCGCGGAATTTGCGTTCCACGTCGTATTCACATGCAAAGCCGAAGCCGCCATGGAATTGCAGACAGGCGTTGGCCGCCTCCCACGAGGCATCGGCGGCCAGCAGCTTCGCCATGTTCGCCTGCGCACCACACGGTTCATGTGCGTCGAAGCGGCGCGCCGCTTCGAAACGCATCAGGCTCGCGGCTTCGACGTTGACGAACGAGCGCGCAATCGGGAACTGCACGCCCTGGTTCTGCCCGATCGGACGGCCGAAGACGACGCGCTCTTTCACATACGCAGACACCTTGTCGACGAACCAGTAACCGTCGCCGATACATTCCGCCGCGATCAGCGTACGTTCGGCGTTGAGTCCGTCCAGGATGTATTTGAAGCCTTGGCCCTCCTCGCCGATCAGGTTTTCCGCGGGGATTTCGAGATTGTCGAAGAACAGTTCGTTGGTCTCGTGATTGACCATGTTCAGAATCGGCTGCACGGTCAGGCCGTGACCGATCGCCTCGCGCAGATCGACGATGAAGATCGACATGCCTTCCGATTTTTTCTTCACGTCGGCGAGCGGCGTGGTGCGCGCCAGCAGGATCATCAGGTCGGAGTGCTGCACGCGCGAGATCCACACCTTCTGGCCGTTGATCACGTAGCGGTCGCCACGCCGCTCGGCGGTGGTCTTGATCTTCGTCGTATCGGTGCCGGCGGTGGGTTCGGTCACGCCCATCGACTGCAGACGCAAGTCGCCCATCGCAATCTTCGGCAGATACCTGCGCTTCTGCTCAGTCGAGCCGTGGCGCAGCAGCGTGCCCATGTTGTACATCTGTCCGTGGCAGGCGCCCGAATTGCCGCCTGCACGATTGATTTCCTCCATGATGACCGAGGCTTCAGTCAGCCCCAGTCCCGAGCCGCCGTATTCCTGCGGAATCAGCGCGGCGAGCCAGCCCGCCTTGGTCAGCGCATCGACAAAGGCTTCGGGATAGCCACGCGCTTCGTCGATCTTGCGAAAGTATTCGCCGGAAAACTGCTGGCACAGATCGCGCACAGCCTCGCGAATGTCCTGGAAAGAATCCTGTTGCGTCGTTTGCATGGAAATCGGGTTCGAAAGAAAGCGGTGAAGATCGGCGATTCGTAAATACAGCAGCCCAGCGCTCGGGCGCTCAGGCCAGTGCGGCGGTCGCACGCATCGTTAGATAGCCCTCATGGTCTTTGGCCCACAGGTCGATGGTCTTGCCATCGTCAGACGGTTTGCCGCACACCGTGAACGGCCGGTTGGCGAAGGTGGGACGCAGCGCCTTGAAGGCGAAGCTTTGCAGGGTGGCGTCGGGCAGTTCGCGGCGCACGAGGTCGGCCAGCAGCGTCGCAATCAGCGGACCATGAACGATCAGATCCGGATAACCCTCGACCTCCGTCACATACGGATAGTCGTAATGGATCCGATGGCCATTGAAGGTCAGCGCCGAGTAACGGAACAGCAACAAGGGGTCGGTATGGATGGTGCGCCGCCAAGTTTCGCCTTCCGGCGCCGGGGCCGCTTTTGGCGCGGGTGCATCGGGATGCGGCGCGTCGCGATAGACGATGTCGTGCTCTTCCTCGATCTTCAACTCGCCGGCGACCTCAACGGTGTGCTGCACGGTGACGAACACAAGGCGGCCCGAACGGCCTGTTTTGTCCTCGATATTCGCAATCGTCGAAGTACGGACGGCACGCTCGCCCACCTTCAGCGGCTCATGGAACGTGAGGCGCCCACCGGCCCACATGCGGCGCGGCAACGGCACCGGCGGCAGGAAAGCGCCGCGCTTCGGATGGCCGTCCGGCCCGGCCTCCTCAAGGGGCGAAATGGGCAAGAAATATAGCCAGTGCCACAGCGGCGGCACGATGTCTTCCGCTTCGGTCCGGTCAAGCGTCGCCGCCATCGCCTTCAGGGGAAAGGCCGTGATGTCGTCTTTGGTGACCTCCTGTTTTTCGAGCCAGGCGTCGAGATTCTGGACAGAAGCGGACATGCGCGGTCTCCGGAGAAGCTTAATAGAGTCTTACTATGAACCTTGCGGTGCATTCCGCGAAGTTCGCATTTCTGAACCGGGCCTTTGGCTTTGGTTAAGACGGCGGCCTCACAAGCTCGTGACTGACCATCCGGGGCGGAGTTCCTTCGAATTGGAGAGCAAGACCCGGGGTGTCTGGCGTCGCGCGCTTTCTTACACTAAGCCTATTGAAGCAGATTTCGGAGCCGAGCATGAATACCGTACTGAAGCCCCTTGCCGACCGCGGACACATCACGGATACAACAACCGTTTCGATTGAAGCGTCGAACAAGGACGTGGCGCAGCGCATCAACGCCGTTGATTGGCAGGACGTGGAAGAGGATCTGAACCAGCACGGCAGCGCGATGCTGCGCGGTCTCCTGTCCGTGAAGGAATGCGACACGCTCGCCGCGCTCTATGCACGCGACGAGCTATATCGCAGCCGCGTCGTGATGGCGCGGCACGGTTTTGGGCGCGGTGAATACAAATACTTCGACTATCCGCTGCCAGATTTGATCGATGCGCTGCGGACGTCCGTCTATCCACGTCTCGCGCCGATAGCGAACCGGTGGAACGAAATCATGCGCATCGACGTGCGTTACCCGGCCCAGCATGCCGATTTCATCCGGCGCTGCCACACCGCCGGCCAGCTCCGGCCGACACCGCTTATCCTGCAGTACGGCAAGGACGACTACAACTGCCTGCACCAGGATCTCTACGGCGAGCACGTGTTTCCGCTGCAGCTCGCCATTCTGCTGTCCGAGCCGGGAGAGGACTTCACGGGTGGGGAGTTCGTGATGACCGAACAGCGTCCGCGCATGCAGTCACGCGTGGAGGTAGTGCCGCTGCGTAAAGGCGATGCCGTGGTGTTCGCGGTTCATCACCGGCCTGTGCAAGGCACCCGCGGCAGTTACCGCGTCAATCTGCGTCACGGCGTGAGCCGCCTGCATTCCGGGCATCGGCACACGCTAGGCGTGATCTTTCATGATGCATTGTGAGCGGGTGAGTGCTCCTGCGAGGCGTCCCATCCCGTGAACTCCTCCACCAGAAAGTCCACACAGGCCCGCACTTTCGCTGAACTCGCGCGGCGCTCAGGATAGACCGCCCACACATTCGCCGGCTGCGAGGCCTGCGGCAACACCCGCACCAACGTGCCGTTGGCGAGCAACGGCGCGACGTCCCAGATCGAGCGCAACACGATGCCGTAGCCCGACACCGCCCATTGCACCGCGATTTCGCCATGATTGCTCGACAGCGGCCCGGTGACCTTCAATTGTGACTCTTCGCCGTTGACCATCAGCCGCCACACGCCGAACGGGTGATCGCGCTCCTTGATGACAAGGCAACGATGTGCCGCGAGATCGCTTAACTCGCGAAGCTTGTCGTGACGCTCCAGATACGCCGGCGAAGCGCACAGCACGCGATGATTCGACGCCAGCTTACGCGCGATCAGATGCGACGCGATGTCGTCGCCGATCCGCACATCGACATCAAAACCTTCGGCGGCAACATCGACGATCCGGTCGAACAGGTCCAGACGCACGTTTAACTGCGGATACGCCGTCGACAATCGCGCCACCGCAGGTGCGACCACATGCCGGCCGAAGCCGAAGCTGCTGGAAATGCGCAGCGTACCGCTCGGCGTGCGCCGCGCGGTGGACACGTCCTCCACCAGGTGCTCGACGTCATCGAGAATCTTCTCTGCCCACGCGAAAACCTGCGCGCCCGCCTCGGTGATCGTCACCTGGCGGGTGGAGCGATGCAGCAAACGCGTACCGAGGTCCGCTTCGAGCATCGCGACACGCTTGCTGACGAATGCGGGCGACACGCCCAGCAACTCGGCCGTGGCGCTAAAACTGGCTTGGCGGGCCACCGCACAAAACACGCGCAGGTCGGCGAGATTGGGAGTTTTATTCACGATTCGTGGAAAGTGGATTAACCGGTTGAAGGCTGTTGCGCCTCGCCTGGATGAATACGAATGGGGCAGTCGCGCGGCGCCGACAACTCCCCGCGCATTGTCCTCTTTCAACGGCCCAACGCCATTTCTCTGGACGTTCGACATGATCAGCAAACAACATCGCATCGCCGTGATCCCCGGCGACGGCATCGGCAAGGAAGTCATGCCTGAGGCGCTTCGCGTCCTCGACGCGGTCAGCCGCCGCTTCGGCATTGAACTCTCGTACAAGCATATCGACTGGGCCAGTTGCGACTACTACGCCCAGCATGGCCAGATGATGCCCGATGACTGGAAAGCCCAGCTCGCCGATTGCGATGCCATCCTGTTCGGCGCGGTCGGCTGGCCCGACACCGTGCTCGATCATATTTCGCTGTGGGGCTCGCTGCTCAAGTTCCGCCGCGAATTCGACCAGTACGTGAATCTGCGTCCGGCGCGCACCTTCGAAGGCGTGCGCTCGCCGCTCGCCGCCCATAACGCGCAGGGTATCGATTTCTTCATCGTGCGCGAGAATACCGAGGGCGAATATTCATCGGTGGGCGGTACGATGTTCGAAGGCACCGAGCGCGAAGTGGTGATGCAGCAGTCCATCTTCACGCGTCACGGCACCAACCGGGTATTGAAGTTTGCCTTCGATCTCGCGCAACGCCGCGAGCGCCGTCACGTGACGGTCGCCACCAAGAGCAACGGTATCGCGATCAGCATGCCGTGGTGGGACGAACGCGCGGCCGAAGTAGCGGCCACCTACCCGGATATCACGTGGGACAAGCAGCATATCGACATCCTGTGCGCGCGTTTCGTGCTGCAACCGCAGCGCTTCGACGTGGTAGTGGCCTCCAATCTGTTTGGTGACATCCTGTCGGATCTCGGTCCGGCATGCACGGGCACGATTGGGATTGCGCCGTCTGCGAATCTGAACCCCGAGCGGCGTTTTCCGTCATTGTTCGAACCGGTGCACGGCTCAGCACCGGATATCGCCGGCCAGCATATCGCCAATCCGGTGGCCATGATCTGGTCAGCAGCCATGATGCTCGATTTCCTCGGCGAGGGTGCGGGGGCCGGACACGACGCGCATGAAGCGATAGTCGCGGCGATTTCCGAGGTGTTGAAGCAGGGACCGCATACGCGTGATATGGGCGGCCACGCGTCGACGAACGAAATTGGCGCGGCGATTGCAGAACGGGTTGAAAACTACGCTTGACCTCAGTTACTCGCCGCCAGATACGCGCTAGGTGTGGTACCCAGCGCGCGCTTGAAATGCCGCCCCAGATGACTCTGATCGAAGAAACCGACCTCCGTTGCCACAATTGACGGCGGCAAACCCCTGCGCAACAAACGCTGCGCGTGCCGGATTCTGACCAGGCATACATAGCGATGCGGCGAGATCCCCACCTCCGCGCGGAACAACGCGGCAAAACGCGACACGCTCAGGTCCGCCTCCGCAGCCAGCGTCGCAAGCGTCACCGGTTGAGAAAACGAGGTTTCGATGAATTCGATCGCCCGCTGGATTGGCCGCGTCGCGCGACGCGGCTTGCCGAGCGTGGTGGACAGCGTGAGCGATGCGGCCGGCGTTTCGCCGGTCGTATCTCCTGCAAACATGCCTACGTAATCGGCCAAATGAGCGGTCAGCATGATCTCGATTCCTATGCGGCCTGCGGCGCCCGCGTAGCGACCGTAGCGAAGCGGCGAATATCGAAGGGTTCCAGCGGCGTGCTCGTCGCGCCGGTATCCATCAGCTCAGCCATGGTGTCGCCGACGCCCGGTCCAAGTTGAAAGCCGTGTCCGCAGAAACCAAACGCGTAGTACAGGCCGCTGACATTGCCACTCGCTCCCATGATGGGCCGGTCGTCCGGCATGTAGCCTTCGATGCCGCTCCACACGCGAATGATATTGAGCTTCGACAGCGCCGGCGCCAGTCGATGCATCTGACGAAACTGCAGCAACGTGTTCTGCGGCAACACATACGCACGCCGCACGTCTGGGTAAGCCGGCCCGCGGGCACAGCCGCCGATCACGATGTTGCCGCGTGTAATCTGCCGGAAATACAGCACTTCCTCGATATGCGGCGACGACACGCCCACCACCGGAAGAATCCCATACGTGGTCGGTTCGGTCACGGCCATTTGCGGACCGTGCACGGCGATCGGCACCGGCTCGCCGAACTGTTCGCTCAGCAAACTACCCCACGCGCCCGCCGTCACCAACAACTGGGGCGCATGGAACGTGCGGCCATCGGTGCTGGTGGCGCGAAATTCCGCGCCTTCTTTTTCGACGGTCGCGATCTCGGTGTTCTCGGCGATCTGCGCACCGAGACGTGCCGCTGCACGGCCGAAAGCGGGCGCCGCGAGTCGCGGATTCGCATGACCGTCCTTCTCCGAATACGATGCGGACAATACTTCGGGGCCAAGGAACGGAAAGCGCGCTTTCATTTCAGCGCCGCGAAAGAGGTCGAGCTTTAACCCATACTGACTGGCTTCTTTCGCGTAGACCTCGAATTGATCGGCCTGCTCTTCGCGGTAGCACACGCGAATATGGCCCGACATCAAAAACTCCGCATCGTGCTGAATCAACTCCGGCAGCTTGCCCCAGATTTCACGCGAGCGATTCGCAAGCGGCAATTGCGGCAGAAAACGCCCCTGACGCCGCACATTGCCGAAGTTAGTACCGCTCGCCTGCTGCCCCACCAGTCCGCGCTCGAGCAGAATCACCGAGCGGCCACGCTGGCGCAGGAAAAATGCGGTGGCCGCGCCCATAATGCCGCCGCCGACAATGATCACATCTGCTTGCGAGCGGCTCATTCGACCTCCTCAACAGTAGCGATCGAAAGCGGCTTGACGGGCGCTTGTCCGCGCAGCCGGCCGACCATTTCAACCGGCACGCCCGCCGCATCCGCGATGATTTCCGCGGCTGCGTGACCGCAATAACGTCCCTGGCAGCGCCCCATGCCAACACGGCTAAAGGCTTTCGCACGATTCGCCTCGCAGGCGCCTTCGTCGCGGGTCACGCGCCGCAGCTCGCCGACGGTGATGCCTTCGCAACGACACACCACCGTGTCGTCCGACAGACGTGCAGCCTGGGCGGCGGGCCACGGAAAAGCTTCCACCAGGCCGAGCCGGAAGCGATCCATCTTTTGCTGCTGGCGTTTCAGTTCGTCCAAAGTCGAAGCGGCGATCGTATGACCAAAGTCCGACAACGCGGCGTAGGCGGCGAGACGACCCGCCAGCTCGGCGCCATCGGCACCGAGTACGCGCACACCGTCTCCCGCCAGATACACAGCCGCTTCCGAACTACGGCCCAGTTCGTCGATCTGTGGCAACCATTGGCGGGTCGGTTCATCGAAGCGGAACGCACAGCGCGCGAGATCGGCTAGTTGCGTTTCCGGGCGCAGGTGATAGCCGAGCGCCACCGCGTCGCAGACAATCTGCTGCTCGCGACCGCTGGCGTCGCGATACTTCACGCCTTGCACACCGGCAGCATCGGTACCGACGATCTCCAGCGGTTCGATGCCGTTCATCACGGCTACGCCCGCTTTCTTCAGTGAAGACACCAGCGCCGCGCCCTTCTTCAGCACGTCGGGGCGCGCGAGCAGTTTCGGCAACGCTCGCAGACGCTGACCGAACTTCGACGTATCGAGCACCGCCGCCACTTGTGCGCCCGCTTGCGCGTATTGACTCGCCACCAGATACAGCAGCGGCCCCGAGCCCATGAACACCACTTTGCGCCCAATCGAAACCGCCTGCGACTTCAGCGCGATCTGCGATGCCCCAAGACTGTAGGTGCCGGCCAATTGCCAGCCCTTCACCGGCATCAATCGATCGGTGGCGCCGGGGCATAAGATCAGCGCGTCATAAGGCAGCGCACTGGCATGCCCTTCGTGCACGATATGCAGCTTGCGCTCAGCCACATTCCACGCAAGCGTATTGGGCCGGTAGTCGATCTGTGCGCGCAGCCGCTCGAACGTCGTATGCAAATCCTCGGCACGGGCCGCTTCGGTGCCGTACAGCTTCGTATAGGGACGCCCAAAGTTCTCAGGCTGCCGGCGATAAATCTGGCCGCCATCGCGGCGGCTTTCGTCGATGACGGTCGGGCTGATGCCTGCGGCCAGCAGCGTCTGCGCACAACGCACCCCAGCCGGCCCGGCGCCGACGATGATTACGCGAGGTTGACCCATCACGGGTCGGCCCATCACAGGTTGGCCCATTGCGCCTCCGCTTGAGGCGTGACAATCTGCAGTCCTTCGCTGACCACGGTCGTACAAGCGCGTAGCCGCTCGCCCTCCGCGGTCCAGACCCAGCAGTCCTGGCAAGCGCCCATCAGGCAAAAGCCCGCGCGCACTTCATTGCCGAATTCGGACTGACGCACATGGTCCACCGCGCAGAGCATTGCGACCAGCAGCGTGTCGCCGGCGAGTGCCTCGACACCCTTGCCGTCCACGCGAATCCTGACGGTCTTGCGTTCGGTCTCGCCCAGGCGGACGAATCGTCCATTCATGCTGTTGCTCCCTTCGTCATCCTCAGCGTGGGTGGAGAACACTGCTACGGCGAACAACGTGTACTGCCCCACAGCATCGACTCAATGCAGAATGTCCTGCAAGCGGTAATACGCGCCGACGAGCGGCAGGAACCATGCGTGGCCGAAATGGCCGGGAATTGCAGGCCATTCGAGCTTGCGCCACGGATTGCGCGTAGCGGCACCGAACATCACGTCGGCCATCACGCGCCCCATGTGCACCGACATCTGCACACCGTGGCCGCTATACCCCATCGAGTAAAACAATCCTTCATGTTGACCCGCGCGCGGCAGCCGGTCGGCCGTCATGTCGACGAGGCCACCCCAGCAATAATCCAGCCGCACGTCGGCCAGCTTCGGGAAATAGCCGGCGAGTCCGGCACGCAAAATCCGCCCGCTCTTTTCGTCGGAGTTCGGGTTCGACATCGCAAAGCGCGCCCGGCCGCCGAACAGCAAACGGTTGTCCGCGGTCGCCCGAAAGTAGTTGCCGATGTTGCGCGTCGTCACATAGGCGCGCCGCTTCGGCACGAGCTCGTCGAGTTGGGCAGTCGTCAACGGTTCGGTGACGACGATGAAGCTGCCGACCGGCGCAATCCGCCGCCGGAACCATTGCAACGGCCCAATCTGCGAAGCGCCCGTCGCGACTAGCACACGCCCGGCGCGGATGGTGCCGAACCCGGTCGTCAGTTCGTAACGTTCGTCGTCCAGACGCTTCAAGCCCGTCACGGGCGTGTGCTCGAAAATGCGCGCACCGTGTTTTGCCGCGGCAGTAGCGAGACCCACGCCGAACTTGCCCATATGCATCTGCGCGCCGTTACGCTGCACGAGACCGCCATAGAAGCCGTCCGAGCCAACCTCATCGCGAATCCGTTCGGGCGGAATCAGTTCGACATCCGAATCGACGTTGTGCACCAGCGATTCATAGGTCTTCGCGAGCTTTTCAAAGTGCTGGGGCTTTGCAGCGAGCTTGATCTTGCCGCCGCGAAAAAAGTCGCAATCGATCTTCTCTTCGCTGACGATCGAGGCCACGGTCGCCACTGCACTCTCATACGCACGATAGAAATCGCGCGCGTTGTCGGCACCGATGCGCGCGGCGAGCGACGCGTAGTCCTGAGCAAGACCGGTGTTGCACTGGCCGCCGTTGCGGCCCGATGCCTCGCCGGCGATGCGCCCGGCCTCCAGCACGGTCACCGGAATACCGCGCTTCGCGAGTTCGAGCGCGGCGGACAGGCCAGTGAAGCCGCCGCCGATCACGACCACGTCGGAGCCGCCCTCAACCGGGCCTTGTTGCCCGTGAAGAAACGGCGGAGCGGTATCGAGCCAGTACGAATCGAGCTTCATCAGGGTCCTTCGCGCTTCAGGGCTTAAAGACCGACGACGCCGGCCAAGCCGCCGATGTCCTTGATCTCAGTGTAGTTGTAGTACGGCGTGGACGGTTCGTGACCGCGCGCGACGAACACCTTGTTCTTCACACCCAGATCGTTGGCCGACATCAGGTCGTAGCGCAGGCTCGACGACACATGCAGGATGTCTTCCGGACCGCAGCCGAGGTTATCCAGCATGTATTCGAAGGCTTGCAGACGCGGCTTGTAGGCCTGCGCCATTTGCGCGGTGTACACGGCATGGAACGGTGCGCCGAGTTTGTCGACATTGCTCTGGATCTGGTCGTTCGAGGCATTCGACAGGATTACCAACGGGATTTCTTTCGCCACCTTGGCGAGACCTTCCGGCACGTCCGGATGCGGTCCCCAGGTCGGCACGGCATCATAGAAGCGCTGCGCTTCTGCGTCGTCGTAAGCGAGGTTCCAGCGCTTGAGCGTGCGGCGCACGGCATTCTTCACGACTTCCTGATAAGGCTTCCACGCGCCGAGCACTTCATCGATGCGAAACGCAGCGAAGTCGCGCACGAACTGTTCCATCTGCTCGGCGTTGACGCGGTCGGCGAAGATTTCGCGGGCCATGTCGCCCATGCGGAAACGGGTCAGTGTGCCGTAGCAATCGAAGGTGATGTATTTGGGCCTGAAGCGGGTCATGTCAATGTCCTGTGGTCGGCAAGTGTCAGCGTTTGGCAGCGCTAAGAAGTGGCCGTTACATGCGCGGCGATGGCTGCTGAAATGAATTACACCACCCCAAAAAATCCGGGTTGTCGTGTTGTGGGCGCCGCCGAACACACAATCCGCCGTTTTTTGCCGCCCTCGCAGCACACTATGCGGCAGCACTTAGGGGTGCCTGCGATGCGTTCTCGTAGTGCGAGTATGCCCTGATGCGGACGCTTTAGAACGAGACCATTCAGGGCTTTGAAGGGAGGCTGGCAGACCGGCGCAAACACCGGCAGAAATGACGACGGCCGCGTCGGGAGCTGACGCGGCCGTATTGGCAAGCTGGAAATGCCGTTCTCAGCAGCAGATCGTGCTGCACACCCGCCGGCTTATGTATGAGGTTTGGGTTTAGCCTGCGTGGAAGCTCTCAGGTTCGGCACGCCAAGTTCACGCGCCCTGGTTCAGATCGATCAGCACGCTCTTGAAACGAAGATTCGCTTCGAACGCCTGGCGCCCGAGATCCTTGCCGAGGCCGGACTGCTTATAGCCGCCGGTGGGAATGACGAAATCGGCAGTCCGTCCATAGCGGTTGATCCATACCGTGCCCGTTTCGATACTGCGCATCGCCCGTAGCGCACGGCTCAGATCCGCGGTGTGCACGCCCGAGGCGAGTCCGTACTTTTCGTGGCTGGCGAGCGCGAGCGCTTCTTCTTCGCTGTCGAAGGTCTGCACCGTCAGCACCGGGCCGAACACCTCTTCACGCACGGCCTCGGAGGCTGCGGTCACATGGGTCAGGATGGTGGGCGCATAGAACGCGCCTTCACCTGCAACCGGCAGCCGCATGCCGCCCGCCGCGATCTGCGCGCCATGCTCGACGGTGCGCGCGACGATGCCTTCGATACGTTGCGCCTGTTTCGCGGAGATGATCGGCGGCAGCGTGGTGCCGGCGGCCCACGTGGGGCCGGGCTTCAACGCGGCGAACGCGGACGCGATGCCGTCGATCAGGCGCGGCGCGGCCGAGCGCTCGACGATCAGCCGCGAGCCGGCGACGCACACCTGTCCGGCATTACCGGCAATCGCCCCAGCGACGCGGCGCGCCACCAGATCGAGGTCGGGGGCGTCGGCGAACACGATTTGCGGGCTCTTGCCGCCGAGTTCGAGCGTGACGGGCTTGGTGCCAGTCTGTGCGCACGCCGTCATGATTGCCGCGCCGGTCTGGCTCGAGCCGGTGAAGGTCACCTTGGCAATCTTCGGATGACGCACCAGCGCGTCGCCCGTGATGCGTCCATCGCCTTGCACGACGTTGAAGATGCCCGGCGGAATGCCGGCAGCGATGGCCAGTTCGGCGAGCCGCAGCACCGAGAACGGTGTCATCTCCGAAGGCTTCAGCACCACCGCATTCCCCGCCGCCAGCGCCGGGGCGATCTTCCACGACGCCATCACCAGCGGGAAATTCCACGGTGCGATGGCACCGATCACGCCATACGGCTCGGCGACGATCATGCCGAGATGGTCCGGGCGGGTCGCCGCGACCTCGCCGCCGATCTTATCGGCGAATTCCGAGTAGAAGCGAATCCCTTCGGCGGTGAACGGCACGTCCCATTGCGCGGCGTCGCGAATCGGCCGGGTCGAGCCGACTGACTCCAGACGCGCCAGCGTCTCGACATCCGCCTCGATCAGATCGGCCCAACGGCGCAGCGTGCGGGCCCGTTCACGCGGCGCGCGGCGGGCCCAGTCGCTGGTTTTGAAGGCGTGCCATGCATCTTCGACAGCACGATCCACCAGCTCGGCATCGGCCACCGGCAGATCGGCGTACACCGCGCCGTCCGACGGGCGCATCACATCGAGCGCAGCGGCGCCGTCCACGTAGCGGCCGCCAATAAAGTGCGCGCTGCGCACGGCAATCAGAGCGGGATCGAAGCTGTCCATTGTGTCCATTCCAGTTCGCAGACGAGATGCGAATCATGGTACGGGCGACGCCGCAGCATTTGCTGCCATGATGGCCGGGCTCGACCGTGTGAAGTACGTGTTATGAGGGGTGAGTGCAGCGTGGCGTGCGGTATCACTCCCGCAATAAGATCGTCCTAGCCGCCGCGCGCAGCCAGTGCCACATTACGCAGGCATATTGAAGAGGAGTGGAAAGTGACTCAACCGCTTGCTGGAGTACCTGTCCGGTTTCGTCCGCTGACGGCGGGCGATTTGGCCGCCGCGCACGAACTGTCGGTGGCGGTTAAATGGCCACATCGCCGCGAAGACTGGGAATTCGCTCTGAATCTGGGCACCGGCCTCGGTGCCGAGGACGACGGCAGCCTCCTCGGCACAGCCTTGCACTGGAAATTCGGCGCGGATCATGCCTCGCTCGGCATGGTGATCGTCGCCCCCGAGCAACAGGGCCGCGGTATCGGTCGCGATCTGATGAGCCGCACCATGGACGCCATCGGCGCGCGCACCACCTTCCTCAACGCCACGCGCTCCGGCCAGCCGCTCTACGAAAAGTTCGGCTTCAAGGCGGCCGGCAGCATCCATCAACACCAGGGCACAGGCGGCGCGCATCCACCCGCCGTGCAACTGGCGCCCGGCGAGCGCATCCGTCCACTCGGCGCACGCGACCCGGATCGTCTCGCGGCACTATTGAACCGCGCGGCAGGCTACGACCGCGCCCAGGTGCTCGCCGCGTTGCTGAGCGTGGCGGAAGGCGTGGTACTCGATCGCGACGGTGAGCCGGTCGGCTTCGCATTGATGCGCCGCTTCGGGCGCGGTCACGTGATCGGTCCGCTGGTGGCGCCGCATATCGAAGGCGCACAGGCGTTGATCAGTCACCTGGTGGGGTCGAACGAAGGCAAGTTCGTACGCATCGATGTCACGAGCGATTCCGGCCTGTCCGACTGGCTCGACGCCCTCGGACTGCAACAGGTGGACGCGGTCGTCACCATGGTCCGCGGCGCAGCGCCTGAGCCCAAGGGCGCAGCGCGGGTCTTCGCCATCACCAACCAGGCGCTCGGTTAAGCGTCGCCGTCCCCCATCGGACCCCGCGAATGACCTTCCTCTATAAGGCCGACCCGGTACGCGGTGCGCAGTGGGCGCGTCTGTTTGCTGAAAAAGCGCCGCAAATTCCGTTTCGCATCTGGCCGGACGGCAGTGCCTCAGGCGACGACGCCGAAGCGGTGCGTTACCTCGCCGTCTGGGAGGCGCCGCGTGACCTCGCCACGATCTTCCCCAACCTGGAAGTGGTGTTTTCGGTCGGCGCAGGAATCGATCAGTTCGATCTGACGGCGATTCCAGCGCATTTGCCGGTGGTGCGGATGATCGAACCGGGCATCGTGGCGGGGATGGTCGAATACGTGACGCTCGCCACGCTAGCGCTGCACCGCGACTGGCTGACCTATGCCGCGCAGCAGCGCGAAGGCCGCTGGCAGGTGCTCGGCACGCGCGTCGCGAGCGAACGGCGCGTCGGGGTGCTGGGTCTTGGCGTCCTCGGCCAGGCCGTGCTGACGCGTCTGGCCAGCTTTGGCTTTCAATGTGCCGGATGGAGCCGTTCGCCGCGCACGCTCGACGGGATCGAATGTTTTGCCGGCGCCGAGGCGCTGCCCGCCTTTCTCGCCCGCACCGATATTCTGGTGTGCCTGCTGCCGCTCACCGATGCCACGCGCCATATCCTGAATCGCGATCTATTTGCGCGGTTGCCGCGCGGGGCCGCGCTGATCAACACGGGTCGCGGCGGTCATCTGCAGCAGGATCATCTGCTGGAGGCGCTGGAAAGCGGGCAACTCGGCGCGGCCGTGCTGGATGTGGCCGACCCCGAACCGCTCGCGGCGGACCATCCGCTGTGGCACCACCCCCGCGTGATGCTGACGCCGCACGTCGCCAGCATGACCCAGCCGGACAGCGCGGTCGAAGTCGTGCTCGAGAATCTGCGCCGTCACCGCGAGGGCGAGCCGCTGATCGGTCTGGTGGACCGCGCACGCGGATACTGATGGTTCTCGCGCAGCACAAAATGCTGCGCCACCCGCAAAAACACAATTCCCGCCTTCCAGCCGCAACGAATCCCAACGTCTTCGTTGTTTCTGTCCCGCTACCATGGTTTGCATGCGGTTCGCGCCCGCGGCACGCGTTGCGCGCACCTTCCCGGCACTTCGTGCATTGCTGCGCGCACAACTCACGCACTCCATACCATGTCCACCTCCTCACTGATCGAATCCGACCGCAAACATCTGATCCATCCGGTAGCCAGTCTGCGCGCGCACGAAGAGCGCGGCGTCACCATTCTCGAATCGGGGCGGGGCGCCTGGCTGCGTGATATCGACGGCAACGAACTGCTGGATGCCTTCTCGGGCCTGTGGTGCGTAAATACCGGCTATGGCCACGAAAGCATCGTGCGGGTGGCAACCGAGCAGATGACTCGCCTGCCCTACGCGACCGGCTATTTCCACTTTGGCTGCGAGCCGGCGATCCGGCTTGCTGAACAACTGGTCGACCTGGCGCCGAATTCGCTGCGTCATGTGTATTTCACGCTGGGCGGGTCGGATGCGATAGACGCCGCGATCCGCTACATCACGAACTACTACAACGCGACGGGCCGCCCGCAGAAGAAGCAGTTCATTGCGCTGGAACGTGGATATCACGGTTCGTCGTCGGTGGGCGCGGGTTTGACTGCGCTGAGCTCGTTTCATCAAAATTTCGATGTGCCGCTTTCCAACCAGCATCACATTCCTTCGCCGTACCTGTATCGCGGCGAAGTGGGTGACGGTCCGCAGGCGGTGATCGACGCGTCCGTCGCCGCGTTGCGTGCGAAGGTCGAAGCACTCGGCGCCGAGCGTGTGGCCGCCTTCTTCTGCGAGCCGGTGCAAGGCTCGGGCGGCGTGATCGTGCCGCCAAAGGGTTGGCTCAAGGCCATGCGCGATGCTTGCCGCGAACTCGACATCCTGTTCGTCGCCGATGAAGTCATTACCGGCTTTGGCCGCACCGGTCCGCTGTTCGCCTGTGCCGCCGAAGACGTCGAGCCAGACCTGATGACGGTGGCCAAGGGACTCACCGCAGGCTATGCGCCGATGGGCGCCGTGCTGATGTCCGATGCTGTGTACAACGGTATTGCCGATGGCGCCGGCACCGGTTCAGCCGTAGGACATGGCCAGACGTACTCGGCGCATCCGGTGAGCGCGGCCATCGGCCTCGAGGTGCTGCGGCTCTATCATGAAGGCGGTCTACTTGCGAACGGCGTGGCTCAGGCTCCGCGCTTCGAGGCCGGCCTGCGCGATCTGCTCGATCATCCGCTGGTGGGCGATGCACGCAGCCGCGGCCTGCTCGGCGCGCTCGAACTGGTGGCCGACAAAGCCACCAAGCGCCGCTTCGATCCCGCGCTGAACCTGAGCGAGCGGATCGCCAGGACGGCCTATCGCAACGGCCTGATCTTCCGCGCCTTCAACGACAACATCCTCGGCTTCGCGCCCGCGCTGTGCTACCAGCGCGAGGAATTCGACGTAATGTTCGAGCGTCTGCGTAAAACACTCGATACGGTGCTGGAAGCGCCCGAGGTGCGCGCCAGCCTTACCTAAGGTCTTGCCCAGGTTTTACCTCGGGCATCGGCCGACGCCCCTCCGGCGCGCCGTGTAATCCGCCGAAAGGCTTGCTGCATAAGGGTTTGCCGTGAAATTTTTCCGTGACGGGGCGTGCTACGATAGTCCCTTCACTGCGCTTCCATAGGTCATCGCCTCCGTGTCAACCAACGCTAGTTCAATGAAGCTGGACCGCATCGATCTGCGCATCCTGTCCCAGCTCCAAAAGAAGGGCCGCATTACCAATGTCGACCTCGCGGACGCGGTCGGCCTCTCGCCAAGCCCATGCCTGATTCGCGTGAAGCGCCTCGAGAAAGCGGGCTATATCGCGGGTTACGGCGCGCATCTGCAGTTGAACAAACTCGGTGACGTGCAGCTCGTGTTTACCGAGGTGACCTTGCAGGATCATCGTCGCGAGGATTTCGCCAAGTTCGAGGCCAGTATCCGTACCGTCGACGAAATTGCCGAGTGTCACCTGGTGAGCGGCGGCTACGACTATCTGCTCAAGTTCGTCACGCGCAGCGTCGTGCATTACCAGACCGTGATGGAAAATCTGCTGGAACGAAACATTGGCATTGAAAAGTACTTCAGCTATGTCGTAATCAAGTCGCCGTTCGTGAAGAATCATTACCCGATTGAGAGCCTGTTCCCGCTGACGGACTAACGGTGTAGCGTTGCGTGGGCCTCGTTTCACGGCATAAATGAATCTTTTCGTCATCCTTAACTATTATTTTGTTGCGGTCGTCATGCCACTCACCCTCAATCGCCCCGAACTCTCCCGTTCACAGAACTTCATCGCCGGCGAGTGGCGCGACGCCGTTGACGGTGCCCGCTATGCCGTCAGCGATCCGGCCTCCGGCGTCGAGTTTACGAGCGTGCCGGATAGCAGCGACGCCGACGCCCAGGCCGCCATCGATGCCGCGCACGCCGCGTTCGATACCTGGCGCGATCGAACGGCCCGCGAACGCGCGCAATTCCTCAAGCGTTGGCACGCGGCGATCGTTGCCAATAGCGAGGACCTCGCACGCATCATTTCGCGCGAACAGGGCAAGCCGCTGGCCGAAGCGCGAGGCGAAGTAGCGTATGGCGCGTCATATGTGGAATGGTTTGCGGAAGAAGCCGTGCGCAGTTATGGCGACATGCTTCCCGCCTTGATGCCCGGCAAGCGGATGATGGCGGTGAAGGAGCCGGTCGGCGTAGTCGCCGCCATCACGCCGTGGAATTTCCCGCTGGCGATGATCGCGCGCAAGATTGCCCCGGCGCTGGCAGCCGGTTGCACCGTGGTCGCCAAGCCCGCGGAAGACACGCCTCTCACGGCGCTGGCCCTTGCGCGTCTCGCCGAGGAAGCGGGCTTGCCGGCGGGCGTGCTGAACGTCGTGACTGCATCGCGCGAGCACACGCCCGGCACCGTGTCAAACTGGCTGGTCGATCCGCGTGTACGCAAGATCACGTTTACTGGTTCGACGCCGGTGGGCAAGCATCTGGCACGCGAATCCGCCGATACGCTCAAGAAGCTCTCGCTGGAATTGGGCGGCAACGCGCCGTTTATCGTCTTCGACGACGCGGATCTGGACGCCGCGGTCAACGGGCTGATGGCCTCGAAGTTTCGTAACGGCGGACAGACCTGTGTGTGCCCGAACCGGATCTACGTGCAGCGCAGCGTCTACGATGCCTTCGCTCGCAAGCTGGTTGAGCGGGTGGCGGCGCTTCGTGTAGGACCTGCCACGCGTGACGACTCGCAGATCGGGCCCATGATCAATGCCCGGGCAGTCGACAAAATCGAGCGCCACGTCCAGGACGCGCTCGCGCACGGCGCCGTGGTGCTAACTGGTGGGCGCCGCCTGCAAGGCAACGGTCTCGACGGTCCGCATTACTACGCGCCCACTGTTCTGGGCGACGCCAACCGCGACATGGCCCTGTTCCGCGAGGAAACCTTCGGGCCGGTTGCCCCGTTATTCCGTTTCGAAAGCGACGCCGACGTGCTGCGTGAAGCCAACGACACGCCGTTCGGACTAGCGGCATACTTCTACTCGAACGATGTGCGCCGCATCTGGCGCGTCGCCGGCCGGCTCGAAAGCGGCGTAATCGGCGTCAACGAGGGCGCTATCGCCAGCGAGGCGGCGCCGTTCGGCGGCGTGAAAGAATCGGGCTATGGACGCGAGGGTTCGCGTTTTGGGCTCGACGATTACCAGCACATCAAATATCTTTGTCAGGGTGGGCTTGTCTGAGCCTCGGCGAAGCCCCCTTTTATTGACTGCGAATGGACATCCTCATGACAACGCACTCCCCGCAGCAGGACCACGCCTACCCGGTCGACGTCGAATTCCCCGACCTCAGCGGTTATGCGGCAGGCAATACCGGCATTCCGTACGTCTACACGTTCGACAGCGGCTTGGATGGCCCTCATGTGATGATCAACGCGCTCACGCACGGCAATGAGGTGTGCGGCGCGATTACGGTCAAGGCGCTGCTCGATCTGGGCATCAAGCCGCGTCGTGGCAAGCTCACGCTCGCCTTCTCGAATATCGATGCTTACCTGAGCTTCGACGCGTCGAAGCCGGATGCGTCGCGCTTCGTCGATCAGGATTTCAACCGGGTGTGGACAGCGGCGAAACTCGATGACACCAGTACGGATTCCAGCGAGCTACGGCGTGCACGCGCCATGCGTCCGGTGATCGATACGGTGGATGCTCTGCTGGACCTGCATTCGATGCATGAGCGCAGCGCGCCGCTGATCGTTTCGGGGCCACTGGACAAAGGTATTGAGCTCGCTCGTGCGTTGGGTGCGCCGCCCACCGTGATCAGTGATGAAGGCCATCCGGAAGGGCGTCGCATGCGGGACTATGAAGGCTTTGGCGATCCGCAGAGCCCACGCAATGCGTTGCTGGTGGAGTGCGGGCAGCATTGGGAGCCTTCGGCGGTTGTCGTGGCGAAGGACTGTACAGCGCGGTTTCTGGTGCTAGCGGGGGCGCTTGATGATGCCGATTTGCCTTCCGATTGGTTTGCGCCAAAGGCGGATGAGATGCGTGTGATTCGTGTCACGGAACCGGTGGTCGCCAAGAGCATGGATTTTCGCTTTGCGGATGCGTATACCGGGTTGGAGACGTTCGCTAAGGCGGGGACTGTGATTGGGTGGAATGAAGGTGAACCTGTGGTCACGCCCTATGATAACTGCGTGCTGGTAATGCCGTCGTTAAGGCAGCTTAGGCCGGGGGTGACGGTGGTTAGGTTGGGGCAGTTGTTGTAGGGGTACTTTTTTTGGTTTTGCCTGCGCGGCGCTTTGGTGGTCGTTCTGGCGGTGTTGGCCTTTCCTTGTGTTGTTAGTGGTCTATTTGGGTCGCCCCTGTGCGGGGCGGCACTCACTTTCTTTGCCGCCGCGTAACTATTCAGCAGTTGTAAACTGAAACCAGGCAATGCATAGTGAGGGACATGACGAAGATGCCCGA
>Ga0302314_10001739_pt1 | contig 40799 bp, 38 predicted proteins | sample III_Palsa_N2_3_FD_200533 | JGI IMG/M metagenome (GOLD analysis project Ga0302314, IMG submission 200533) | Peat permafrost microbial communities from Stordalen Mire near Abisko, Sweden - III_Palsa_N2_3 | ecosystem: Environmental > Terrestrial > Soil > Palsa > Peat permafrost | place: Sweden... | reverse complement strand
GACCGACAGGTCGATTCCGCCATTGATGATCACCAGCAGCATGCCAATCGCGAGGATCCCGTAGATAGCCACATGCGAGGCCATCGTGAGGAAGTTCTCAACTGCGAAGTAATAAGGCGAGAGAAACGAAAATACGATGATGATCACGATCAGCGCAAAGAATGCACGTCCTTCGAGCAGCATCTTGCCGAGGTCGAAACCGTCGCCGAACCGGCTGGCGCGGGTTGACGTGGAAGGTTTGGCGGAGTCGTTCATGTTCAAGTCTCCATGCATTTCTATGATCAGATCACCACGGCTTCGCCGGAGGCGGCCATGATCTGGTCTTTGGTGGCATCGGTGCCGAATTCTGCAGATATCTTGCCCCGGCGCATGACGACAATGCGATGCGCGATGCTCAGGCATTCACCCACTTCAGATGTGGAAAACACCACGGCCAAGCCTTTGGTGGCGCTCTCGCTGAGCAGGCGAAAGACCTCGGCCTTCGCGCCGATGTCAATCCCGCGGCTGGGCTCGTCAAGCAGGATGACCTTGGGGCGGGTGGCGAGCATTTTGCCGATGACGACTTTTTGCTGGTTGCCCCCGGACAAGGAACCAATAGGCGCGCCCGGCCCCGCCGTCTTGACGTGAACGTTGCGGATCGACTGATCGACGAGCGCACGCTCGCGGGGAAATGACAGCAGCAACCCTCTGACGAAGGTGCCGATGCTCGCGAGCGACAGGTTGGCGCCGACGTTCATGGTCGGCACCAGGCCATCGCGCTGGCGATCTTCCGGCACGAGCACAAGGCCACGGCCAATACGCCCGGCGATGCTGAGGGACGCTATGTCCTCGCCTTCGAGAAGGACCTTCCCACCGGTTACCGGAGCGCGCCCGGCGACGGCCTCAAGCAGTTCCGTGCGCCCCGCTCCCATCAGACCGTAGATGCACACGATCTCGCCCGCGCGCACCTCGAGCGACAGATGATCGACCACGGAAATGCCGGATCCGGCATCGTCGGCAACGCTGACATCTTCGATCGCCAATGCGACGTCGCCGAACGCGTAGCCTGTCGGCGGCGAGCCGAGGTCAAAGTTCTCTCCCACCATGTTGCGCACGATCCACGCGAGGTCGATATCCTTGGCTTCGGCCGTGGCTGTCATCCTGCCGTCACGCAACACCACGGCGTAATCGGTGATCTGCAGCGCCTCTTCGAGATGATGCGAGATGTAGACAATCGACACGCCGCGGCTGGTCAGGTCGCGGATCACCTTGAACAGCACCTCGACCTCGGAAGCGCTCAGCGCCGAAGTCGGTTCGTCCATGATGAGGATGCGCGATTGAACCGAGAGCGCGCGAGCAATTTCGACGACCTGCTGCTGACCCAGGCGCAAGTCCTGCACCCTTGTCAACGGGTCGATTTCCTCCTCCAAATCGGCCATCAAGGCCCGCGCCTGCCGCGCTTCTTCGGCGAAGTTGACGCCCGTCGCGCTGCGCAATTCGCGGCCCATGAAGATGTTGTCGCGCACGCTGAGGTTGGGCGCCAGGCTCAACTCCTGATGGATGATCGAGATACCGTGGTCGCGCGCCTCGTTTGACGAAGCAAAGGCGACGCGCTGACCATCGAGTTCGATATGTCCTGATGTGGGCGTCTCCACCCCGGCGAGAATCTTCATCAAGGTCGATTTGCCCGCGCCGTTTTCGCCGAACAGGGTCGTGACCTTGCCGCGATGGATGTCGAAGTTCACGCCCTTCAGCGCATGCACGCCGCCGTACGACTTCACGATGTCGCGGGCCGACAGCAGTACTTCGCCGGCCGCGGATTGGGTTTGGCGGGTTTGGTTCGGGGTGCTCATTTCGCGTCCAGCTTCACCGGCGTCACAAGCCAGCCGTTCGGATTGATCAACTGGAAGACACCGACAACCGAAATGGTCTTGCCCGTCAGTTTGGCCGTGTCGACCTTCGACAGGACCGCTTTTTTCATCGCCGTATTGATCGCGTATCCGGCGTTCTGGTAGTCGATCTGGTTGGTGAATTGCTCAAAGCTGATGGTGCCGGTGGCGTCGCGCAGGTCGGTGCCGTTGATCGCCGGCCCGGTCTGCACACGGATGATCACCGAGTCAGGCACGTTCGGCACTTTCACGGTATAGATCCCGGCATCCTCACTACCTGCAACGCCGGTGAACTTGACCGAGATTTCGGGACCGATGCCGCCGCCTGCCACGCCATACTGCTTGCCGGCCGCGTCCTGGTCCTTGGCGATGGCCGTGGCCAGCGTGTCGGCGCTGACCGCGCGTCCCTCGATCGCTGCCTGCGTTTTCGGAAATTGCGCCTCGCCGTAGACAGCGGGATCGAACGCCTTCACTTGCGTATCGCCGGCAGACCCGATCTTCACGGCCTTGGTGCTCAAGGCCATCGCAACGATCAAGACCACCGCCAGCCCTGCGGCGATTGCTGCGCGAACGCCGCGCCGGGAGCGACGATTTATTGTTGGGGCAACTGTGCTCATACGGACACCTCCTGTACTCCTGAACCACGTAAATTCAACGCGGGCGTGCTGAATACGGTCGCTTCGACCGGCAGCTTCACCGCGTACACTGCGCGCAGGGAATTACCGTCCCAATCGCGCATATCGCCTGTCATTTCATGCTTTGACACGTTGCCCCCAGTCGTCAGCGATCACGTTGAGCACCATCGCCGCGGACGCCGCCCCCGGATCGATATGTCCGAGACTGCGCGCGCCGAGACGCGCCGATCGGCCCTTGGTCGCGACCATCGATTTGGTGGACTCGGCGCCTACTGTCGCGGCATCCCGTATCCGCGCCATGATCTCGGGCAGTGTCAGCCCACTCGCCATGCCTTGCTCCGCCGCTGCCGCGGCAGGCGTCCAGACGTCGACCATGGTTTTCTCGCCCTGCTCTGCCTTGCCGCGCGAGCGGATGCCCTCGGCCATGGCGACGATCAGCATCGGCGCTTCGGTCAGCGGCATTTCCGCGCGCGCCCCGGCAGCCTTGGCCGCACGCATGAGCGCGGTGGCATACAGCGGCCCCGATGACGCGCCAACCGCGTTCAGGAAACCCTTTGCCGCGGCGTTCAGTTGATCGGCGAGCGAAGCTTCCCCAGGCAGCACATCGATCGCACGGGATGCCGCCGCAAATCCGTCCGCCATCGCGATACCGTGGTCTGCATCGCCGATCACACCGTCGAGCCGGCACAACTCATCTCGGGCCGCGCCGATGGTGTCGGCGAGCTGGCGGAACACCCGCGCAATGTCACCGGTCGTCAGCATCACCTGGCCTCCTCAGTTGGTACATCGCGCACTCACATGGGTGGTCCAGCAGGCGCTGCAATTCGTCGTCGAGATGCATCAGGGTGATCGAGGCGCCGGCCATTTCGAGCGAGGTACACAGCGGCCCGACCAGGGTGCGATGCACGATCAAACCCGCCTCGGCCAATCGCTGCGCAACACGGCGGTTCATGATGTACAACTCCATCAACGGCGTTGCGCCGAGCGAATTCACCAGCACCGCCACGCGGTCTCCCTTGGCCGCGCCCATCTCAGCCAGGATCGCGTCCATGATCTCGTCGACCACGGCGTCGGCTGGACGTAGCGCTTCACGGCGCATCCCCGGTTCGCCATGGATTCCCATGCCGATTTCCATCTCGCCCGCTGCGATGTCGAAATTCGCGCGCCGCGTTTGCGGCAACGAACAGGGCGCGAGCGCTACACCCAACGTGAAGGTGCGCGCGTTGGCGTGACGCGCGAGCCGCTCCACCTCGTCCAGCGACATCATCAAATCGGCAGCGGCACCCGCAGCCTTGAAAATGAACACATTGCCTGCCACGCCCCGCCGTCGTTCGCGTTGATCGCGCGGGGCGGACGCGATGTCGTCGGTGGTCAGTACCGTGCGCGCCTCGACACCCTCCAGTTCGAGCAGTTCAGTGGCCATGTCGAAATTCATCACGTCGCCGGCATAGTTGCCGTACATGAACAACACGCCGGCGCCTCCGTACGTGGCCAGCGCCGCATCGACCGCCGGTTGCGGCGGGGGTGAGGCGAAGACATTGCCGATCGCCGCTGCATCGGCCAATCCCTTGCCGACAAAGCCCAGGAAAGTCGGCTCGTGCCCCGACCCGCCGCCGATCACCAGCGCCACCTTTCCAGGGCGCGGTCCGTGGCGCGCGACGATCGCACGCGGCGCACGCTCGTGTCGCTGCAGCAAGTCGCCGTGTGCAGCCATCACGCCGTCCAGCATCTCGTCGACGGCGGCATTGCCGTCGTTGATCAGTTTCTGTGTCATAGCGCCTTGCATCGCAGTCTTGCCCCCTCAGATATTCAGGTCGGAAACACCGGTATCGAAATGCGGCGCCCAGAACGCCACCGATTCGGCGATCTGCTCGACTACCTGTCGATCCTTCGGTTCGCGTTCCTTGAACGACAACTCCAGGCATATTTCGTTATCCTCTCCACCGCCTTCTTGAATGGCGGCGATCAGCGGAGCAGGCTGGATGCGGCCGCGCGCGTTGAACTCGGCAGTGAACGGATGGTGGCCCCCCTTGTCCATCAGCGACTGCTTGATATGGATGATGGGCGAGACCCGTGCCACCGCACGGGCCCAGGCATAGGGGTCGAAGTCGTCGGGGTTCGCGCTGGTAATATCGCCGTGATCGATGTCCGCCATCATCCACATTGGCACTGCCATGTTTGCAGCGCTCAGCCGTTTTTGCAGCGCCATGCACGCGGCGATCGTCTCGCCGAACTCGCGCCCGACTGACATCGGCTCCCAGAACACGTATTGCAACCCGGCGCGCTTGGCGTGTTCAGCGACCTCGGCCCAACAGTCGATCGCGGTCTGAAGCAGTGCCTCGCGCCGGTCAGCGTCGTCGTAGTCGCGATAGGTAAAGATGGCGAATTGCGTGCCGATTGAATTGCCACCCAGATCGGCGGTGATGTCGGCGAAAGTCTTGAACCAGTCGACGTAGTAGCGCCGCACGTCGGCATCCGGATGGCCGAAGTGGTTGAGCCGCCCGTAGGGGCCGGTCATGCCCGACGTGATCCGCACCCCGGTTCGCGCCATCGCCGCGCGCATCTGGCGCGTTAGACGTCGCGTGACTGCTGCGGGCCACGAGGGGTTGATGAACTCGTGCGTGAGCTGCACGTCGCGGATCTTCATCTTGTGCGCAATAGCGTCAATGAGATCATCCGGCTCGGCGAAGCGATTCACCAGTGGATTGGTGTTGAGGGCGAGCGTGAAAGCCATTTTCGTCTCGTGTTGTCTCGTGTTGTATGCGGATCGATCGTGGCCCGGTTCAGGCGGATTTTCTGTCGAGGCCGTCGAACCAGGCACCGAACGCAGCCGTTTGCTCGGCACTCATGTGCAGTCCGTGCTTGGTGCGCCGCGTCAGGATGTCCTGCGGCGTCTCGGCCCACTCCTGTGCCATGAGGTAGCGCACCTCTGCCTCGTAAAAATACGGTCCGAACTGTCGGCCGAGATCGGCAACCGAACTAGCGGAGGCGATTACCTGCGCCGTGCGCGCACCGTAGGTCCGTGCGTAATGAAGCATCAAATCCCGCGGCAGCCAGACAAACTCGCGCTGCAAACGCGCAATGAATTGCGGCACGTCGGCGTTCTCGATCTCCCCCCCGGGCAGCGTCGCCGTGGCCGTCCAGTCTTTCCCCATGTCGGGAAAGGTCGGCCGCAGGTGTTGCAGCGCGTGCTCGGAGAGCTTGCGAAAGGTCGTGATCTTGCCGCCGAAGACATTGAGCAAAGGCGCGCCGCCGCTGGTGTCGAGGTCGAACACGTAGTCGCGCGTCACGGCAGAAGGATTGCCTTTGCCGTCGTCGTAAAGCGGACGCACACCCGAGAATGTCTGCACCACGTCCTGTCGCCGCAGCGGCTGCTTGAAGTAACGGTTCACCGCAGCCAGCAGGTATTCGACTTCCGTTTCGTCAATCGACACGTTTTCGGGGGCGCCGTCCCAGGGGATGTCCGTGGTCCCGATGAGCGCCTTGTCGCCTTCATAGGGGTTGATGAAAATCACCCGCTTGTCATGGTTCTGCACCAGGTAGGAATGCGGGCCGTCCCAGAACTTGGGGGTGACGATGTGGCTGCCCTTGACCAGCCGCACCTTGCGTGTCGAATGACTGCCCGCCACGCGCTCGATGACGTCGGCCACCCAAGGCCCGGCGGCATTGACCAGCGCCCGGGCGGTAACAACGCGAGTGGCACCGTTGCGCGTATTGCGCAACTCGATGCGCCACACGCCGCCTTCGCGCCGCGCCGAGGTACAGGCGGTGCGCGTGAGCACTTGTGCACCGCGATGCGCTGCGTCCAGAGCGTTGAGCACCACGAGGCGTGCGTCATCGACCCAGCAGTCGGAATATTCAAAACCCCTGCGGTACTCGTCCTTGATCGGTGCGCCTTCGGGACTGCGCAACAGATCTAGCGTCCGCGTTCCCGGCAGCTTCTTGCGCCCGCCGAGGTGATCGTATAAAAACAGCCCCAGCCTGACCAGCCACGCCGGGCGATCATCCGGGCTGTGCGGCAGCACGAACCGCATTGGCCAGATGATGTGGGGAGCCGCATTGAGCAGCACTTCGCGCTCGATCAATGCCTCACGCACGAGCCTGAATTCGTAGTACTCGAGGTAGCGCAGGCCGCCATGCACCAGCTTGCCCGAACGCGACGAGGTACCCTGCGCCAGATCGTCCTTCTCGCACAGGATCACTGACAGGCCGCGGCCCGCGGCATCGCGCGCAATGCCCGCGCCGTTGATGCCACCGCCAATGACGAACAGGTCGACCCTCTGGCTGTCGCTCATCTCACCGCCCTCCGTTCGACTTTCGTGTCCGCAGACAGGGCTTCAGGATGAGCCCTGCCTTCCATCTGCCGTGCCTGCCGTGCCATCGCGTCCCACACAGGTTCCAAAGCGCGTCGCGCCTCCTGGTACACGGGGAACGCCTGCGAGTAGGTCTGCACCCGATGCGGATCGGGCGTCTCGACCGGTCCCAACAGTGGCGTGACCCAGTCGGCGATGCACGCCTGCATGTCGGGATAAACGCCGAGCGCGACTGCCGCCATCATGGCGGCCCCGGCAGCGCCCGCCTCTTCGCGCGTGGACGTTCGCACCGGAGCGCCGACCACCGCGCCGAGCACCGCACGCAACGCACGCGACCGGGTCGCACCGCCGGTCAGGCGCAACTCTGCCGGCATCGCCCCGCCCATTGCCGCATAGCAGTCGCGCGCGGCCATCCCGAGCCCCTCGACCACGGCAAGCAACAAATCCGGGAAACGGCTCTCGCTTGTAAGTCCCGTGAAATTGGCGCGTGCGTTGGCGTTCACGAACGGGCCACGCTCGCCCGCATCGGAGATATAGGGGTGGTAAAGGTGCGCGCCTGGCCGGCCCGATTGCAGCCATCCGTCGATGCGTTGCACACGGTCACTTTGCGAGAGCTTCGTGCCGAACTCCGCAAGCAGGTCGCACGCCAGATTGAGGATCCAGTCGACGTTCAGGGTCGCAGCCATGTTCGACTGAACCTGCGCCGACATGCCAGGTATTGGCAGCGCGATGACGTACCCCGTACCCTCTGCGCTCAGATAGACATCGGCGTTGTGCACCGCACGCATATGCATTCCCGTCGACCCGATGATCGAGCAGGTGGCGCCGGCGGAACCGGCCGTGTGAATACCGGCGCCCAACGCCGTCAGCACGATGTCGACGAACCCAAGGCACACCGGCGTTCCGGCCAACAGGCCCGTTGCCGCCGCGGCTTCGGGTGACAGTGCGTGGGTGAGCTCGGTGCCGTCGACGATCTCGGGCAACAAACCACGCCGCGCCGTCAGTCCGAGGGCCTCGATCACCGAGTCGTCATAGCGCCGGGTGCGGAAGTCGCCATAGGTAAAGCTCGCCTCCGACGGATCCGTTGCGCGCACCCCGGTGAGGTTGAGATACAGCCAGTCCTTGCAATGCAACGCAACTTCGGAGCGATCGAGCACCTCGGGCGTTGTTGCTGCCATATGCGCGATCTGCGCGCCCTGACTGCACGCCGCCAGTCCGGTGCCGGTAGCCTCGAATCGGGCACGGCTTGCCGGGTTGCCCTGCAGTCGCAGCACGGTATCCGCGGCGCGCGCGTCCAGCCAGAGCCAGGCGTCGCTCGCGGGCTTGTTGCCCGCGCCGACCAGCCAGGTACCGTCGCCCTGCCCCGTCACCGCCACCGCCGCCGTGCGCCGCGCCAGGCCCTCGACCTTGGTGCCGAGATCACGTAGCGTCTGCGCGCAGTCTGCCCAGGTCCGGTCGAGCGACTGAAAGGCCGCGCCATCGGCACTCGTGGTGTATCGATTGGGAACCGATGCAACGGCGATCTGCCGCCCTGCCAGATCGAAGGCCACCGCCTTGATGACCGAGGTGCCGGCGTCGATACCGACCAGAAGATCGCGTCCTGCGCCGTCGCTGGATGAGGGAACCATCACGCGGCCTCCGCGCTGAGTGTTCCGTCATTCAGCGCGAGCGCCGTGGCTTCATCCGTGATCAAGCCGCTCAGGAGACCGCTGTTCAGGACAGCACGGATCGCGTCTACCTTTTCGGCGCCGCCGGCAATGGCAACGATTCGCCGCCCGGTCAGATCAGCGAGATTGGGGGCCACCGTGCGCGCAGCCAGCGATGTTTCAACGGATTTGCCGGCATGATCGAAAAAGTGACCCAGCACCTCCCCCTGGCCACCCATATCGCGCACCTCGAGAATTTCTGCTGGCTCGATCATCTGCGATGCAACGAGTTGCGCATCCGGCTGTGCGGTGCCGATACCGACGATCATCAGGTCCGCATGCGCTGCCAGATCGAACACCTCGCGCACGCCGCGCTGCGACAGCAATACCTCCCGGTCTTCGGCGGTGTTGGCGAAAAACGGCAGCGGCAGCACATAAGACACGGCGCCGGTTTTTTCCGCCAGACGGTGGATCACGTCGTACGGATTCGCCGTGTAGTTGCGCGTGACTCCGCCCAGCAGCGATACAAAACGCACCTTGCCGGCATCCATGCGCGGCATGTCGGCCACGACCGCCGCCAGCGTCCGGCCATGCCCCATGCCAATCACGCCGCCTTGACGAGCCGCGATCTCGCGTTGCAGAAAGTGCGCCCCAGCCACGCCCAAGGCACGCAGCGGCAGGCCAACCTCGTGCAGATCCGGAACCACCTCGCAATAGGCAAGCCCGTAGCGCTCGGCAATTCCCGCTTCCAGCACGACGCATTCCGCCACGTCGCCATCGATCGTGACCTTCACCGCGCCACTCTGGTTGGCGCGCGTAATAAGCCGATGCGCCTTGACGTTGCTTACCCCGAGACGCATGGCGACATCGGCCTGCGTCTGCCCTGCGGCGTAATGCAACCACGCCGCCCTGATCGCGAGACTGTCTTCGGCATCACGCCTGTCGGCGGATTTCGTCATGTCTTCTCCACGTGCAAACTGAAAAATGAATTTTTTTTCGTTTGCTGTAATTTATTTCATCTTTGCCAAGGATAGCAAGCAAATCCTCTGTTGCCATCCGCTAAAACCCTTACAGGAGAACCGTCATGCTCCCGAAAGATGGGCGCCCGGGTCGAGGGTTTGGCTACGGTCGGATGGTGGAGGGATTTTTCCGATAACCGTCTGAACTGGCCGGCTGCGTGGGATGATTCGCGATTGGCACTGGGGAGGGACGAGCGATGAACATCGAACCTTTGAGCGACGGCAAGATAATCGAGGCATGGAAGCGGAACGCTTCGCCCTGGACGAATGCGGTACGTGCCGGCGAAATCGAGAGCCGGCGATTGGTGACCGATCGCGCCATCCTGGACGCGGTCCTGGCGTGCAGGCCGCAGACCGTCATGGATCTGGGTTGTGGCGAAGGCTGGCTTGCCCTTGCGCTCCAGCAGAACGGCATCGAGGTAACGGCGGTAGATGGTGTGCCGGCACTGGCCCTTGCCGCGAAGCAGGCGGGCGTAATCGACAGCCGCGTGATGTCCTACGAAGAGATTGCCGGAGGGCGGCTCAAACTGAGCGCCGATGTCGTGGTCTGCAATTTCTCATTGCTTGGAAAGGAATCGGTAGACGGTCTGCTGCAAGCCATTCCCATGTTGCTCAAGCCGGATGGGACCTTGATCGTGCAAACGCTCCATCCCCTTGTTTCATGTGGTGACCTGCCTTACGTCGACGGCTGGCGGGCAGGTTCATGGGCAGGATTTAGTCCACAATTCAGCGATGCTCCGCCGTGGTACTTCAGGACATTGGGCACGTGGCTCGAACTTTTAAGGACGAGCGGACTGACACTTCGCGCGCTGCAGGAACCAATAGACCCGCGAACCCGCAGGCCGGTATCCGTCCTGTTTCGTGCGCATCGGACTGGATGACTGACCGCAACTACGAGCTACACCAACTGCAACGCCAATACGAGCATTGTCACCAGCGACACGACGAAGATCGAAGCGCCGATCGTTCGCGCAAAATAATTCGCATGATGCTGAAGGAAGACTTCCGCACACCGATAACAGTACTGAAATACCCAACATTTCCGACAACCCGAGTCTAGCCTTCCGACCGCCAATCCATGCTTTCAACTTCGAGTGCCTCACTGATGACGTTAGGTAGCGCTATCGTGCTGGTCATGCCGGGTCCGACAAACACGCTGCTCGCTACCGCCGGTCTGAGATCGGGCATAAGGCACTCGGCTCATCTCACTGGCGCCGAATTCGCCGGCTATCTCGTGTCTATTTCAGGCTGGGGATATTTCCTTTCGCATGCGGCAAGCTCGCTAACCTGGCTACCGACGCTCTTGCGTATTGCTAGCGCCCTCTATCTTGCATACCTCTCGGTGCGCATGTGGCTCACAGCGAACTCGTTTCCTTCGACGGCGCAAGGGACGATCGGCTTGCGTGTGTTATTTACCGCGACATTGCTCAATCCAAAAGCAATCCTGTTCGCCGGCACGATTTTTCCGGTGGCTGCATTCGAGAGCTTGGCCGGCTATGTGGAAGCGATGGCAATTTTCACTAGCCTGCTGGTCCCAATCGGGCTGGCGTGGATTGCATTTGGCGCTGAACTCGGTCGCGGCCGCCTCATGCGGGTCAGTCCGGCGCGCATGCAGCGTTGTGCGTCGATCATCCTGGCTGCCTTTTCTTTGTCTCTTGCGTGGGCGGTATTGCACTAGGCAGGCATCAGCCTCGACCGACGCGGCTGGAAGCCTATCCTGCTGTCCACCCCTCGCCCTCCTCGCGTTCTGTTCCAGTTTTTCGAATCTGACTTCTGGCGATTGATGCCGATCGTGCTTGGCGAAAGCTCGCGCGCGATCACGCACGTTCGCGGAAAAGCTTTCACGCTTGTCGACGACCCTCGCGGCCTTTGGCCAGGTTCCAACCGATCACGCTATGACAAAAACAAAGCTTGATCGACTTGCATCGCCGTTTTCCCGATCAACATTCGCTACCCACGAGAGATCCGGGACTCGGTCGACAACCTGCGTCAGTTGCTAGTGGTCACCGACCGGGGGCGCAGATCACGCTAGGAGACGTAGCCACCATCAAGATCTCCGATGGGCCACCCATGATCCGTAGCGAGAACGCGCGCTTGTCGGGTTACGTCTACGTCGACATTCGCGATGTGGACTTGCAATCGGCCGTGAAGGCAATGCAGCTGGCGGTGGCGCGGCAGGTTGTACTGCCGCCCGGCTATTCCATCGCCTGGTTTCGGTGTAGTGATGCTGCTGTATCTAAACGGAGCGCTCAACCGTCGACTCGAGGAAGGCGCGCCCTTTACCGAAACAACGCTTGTCGATGCAATCCGCGAGGGCGCGGTCCTACGCGTGAGACCCAAGGCAATGACCGCCGCGGTCGTGCTGGCTGGCCTCATCCCGATCATGCTCGGCCATGGCGCCGGATCGGAGGTCATGCAGCGAATCGCCGCGCCAATGGTTGGTGGCATGGTGACCGCACCGCTCCTGTCGATGCTGATCATCCCGGCCGCGTGGTTGCTGCTGCAACACCGGAAGATTGCGCGTACCGAAACGACAACTGACGAACCGCTTCGCCCTCACGCAGTACCCACTGGCACGCTCGTGCTGCAATCCCACTCTGGAGAAAACCAATGAAGAAGTTCGTGACCGTAACCGCCGTATTCTGTGCCGCTCTCACGCTAGCCAGCGTCGCGGTAGCTGCGGACGAAATGGCCGGCATGAAGATGGACAATGGCGCCATGAGCACAGCCAAGCCGGGCAAATCGCAACTGACCGACGCGGTGGTCAAGGAGGTGGACCCATCGACTGGCATGGTGACGCTTCAGCACGGCGCGCTGACCAACATCGGCATGTCGGCGATGACGATGGCATACAAGGCCAAGGACTCGGCGATGATTGCCCACGTCAAGGAAGGCGACAAGGTCAAGGTCCGCGTCGAAGATGTCAACGGCACGCTGACTATTGTGAAGCTGGAGAAGCCCTAACCATCGGTAGTTGCCAAGGACGTAGGGACGGCTGCAACGGTAAGCGCCGACGCTCGTGGGACCGAATCGGATAGTGGCGCATCAAGCCCGCGTCCTCGTGCTCCAGTCGTCCGTTCACAATTGACAAGGAAACGATCATCTCCTAATATGAGAAGTGATCGTTTCCTATTAAAGTCAAATATGACATCTCTCCAGTCGCCAAAACAACCCCGTAGCCCAGGCCGCCCACGCGAGTTCGACATGGAGAAAGCGTTAGACGGGGCGCTCTTGACGTTCCGGGAACGAGGCTTTCACGCGGCATCCATCTCCGATCTCAGCGCCGCGATGGACCTCACTGCCGGCAGCATTTATAAAGCGTTCAGCGACAAGCGTGCGATTTTTCTCGCCGCCTTTGACCGCTACACCAGTCGGCGCAACGCTCGCCTGCAGCAATTGGTCGAAGTCGAAGTGACCGGCTTCAACAAGATAAGGGCCATGCTCGCCTTCTACGCAGAGTCGTCGCATGGCGTTGAAGGCCGGCGCGGCTGCCTTGTGGCAGGCAGCGCAACGGAGCTTGCAACCTTCGACTCGGAGATGGCTTCGCGGGTGACAACGGCCTTGCGGCGCGTCGAAACGTCGTTACGCACGCTCATCCAGCTTGGCCAATCCGACGGCTCGATCCCTTCCGGCATCGATGTTGAAGCTACTGCCCGTGTCTTGCTCTCCCTGCTACAAGGTTTTCGCGTTATCGGCAAGACCGGGCGCACCCGCGTCGAGATGATCGCCGCAGTCGATCAAGCCATGCGGCTGCTTTCTTAAAAAAATTTTCCTATTTAGGAAGTGATCATTTCCATAATTAAGCAATGACCAACGTTCTATCGGCCATCGCGGCCGCGGCGACCGGTCCCACATTGAAATGGAGCATCAATCATGACGCAAGCGCAACCAGAATTGGCAGTGCAACCTACCCTCCGCACGAGCGGCGCTTTACCGGCGTCCCGGCCCGATACCAGGTTGACCGGCTTCGCGCATCGCTTCGAAACCGTCAACGGCGTGAGATTGCATTATGTCACCGGTGACAAAATCGACGGGGACACCGTCGTCCTGCTCGCAGGTTTTCCGGAGAGTTGGTACGCATGGCGCAAGGTCATGCCACTGCTTGCCGAGCGTTACAAGATCGTTGCACTGGACCTCCCCGGACAGGGCGACTCAGACCGCCCGGCGGATGGATACGACACGCAGAGTCTTGCTGTCATGGTTCACGGCCTGCTTCAGCAGCTTGGCATCGGCGAGTATTTCCTCGCCGCCCACGACGTAGGCGCATGGGTCGCCTATCCCTACGCAGCGCTCTTTGGCAATGAGGTCCGGCGGCTCGCGTTGCTCGATGCCGGAATTCCAGGCATCACCTTGCCGGACGCTTTGCCTGTCGCCCCGGAGCGGGCATGGCGCACCTGGCACTTCGCGTTTCATGCCATACCCGAGCTTCCCGAGATGCTGATAACCGGCCGGGAGCGAGAGTATCTCGACTGGTTTCTACGCCGAAAGACCGCCAACCCTGAGTCGTTCCCGGACGCCGACGTGGAGGAATACCTTCGCATCTTCAAGAAAGAGGGTGGCTTACGTGCGGGTCTTGCTTATTACCGGGCCGCGGCCTTGTCTGCGCAACAAAACCGCGCACTATGCGCCAAGGGGAAATTGAAAATGCCCGTATTGGCGTTAGGCTCTGACCAAGGATCCATTCCGGATATGGCAGCGCCGCTCAGGGCTTTTGCCGAAGACGTTCACGGCAGCACGATCGCGTTCTGCGGCCACTTTCTTCCGGAAGAGCAACCGGCAGCGGTCGCCGCGGAGCTGACTGCTTTCTTTAGCTGATCTCAGCCGATCACTCAACCCTCGTTTAAAGACCGTACGCGATGAAACCGGTAAAGAGCCAAGCGGCCGGCGTCGCATTCTCGGCTTCGCTGCCCGCAAGAGGTTTCAAGGCAGTGACCGGAGTCAAGAACTGGAGTTCAAAACGGCGCGCGGCACGCGTGCGCCTGGACGTTGTCGACACCTCCTGAATTCACGGTCACTCCACAGCCTCCGACGAGCGCCTCAATACGGGAAGCACGGCCTGTCGCCCTCCGGCAATCATGATGAACACCGCGGACAGCAAGGCACAGGCCGCGCTGAACATGATGGACAAGCCGTAGTTTTGGTAAATATCAAACAGCAATCCGCCGATGCTGCCGCCTGCGATAGCGGCGATCCCAACAGCAATATAGAGAGCGCCGAGAATCGCACCGAGGTTCGCTGTACCGAACCAGCTAGCGGCGACAGCCGGATAGAGGGAGATGCAACCGCCATTCGCCACGCCGAACAAGATCGCGAATATCACAAGCGACGCAAAGCTGTGAGAACAGAACCAAAAACCGTTAAGGACCGCAAGCGCGACCGTTAGACAAGCGAGGAGCCGGCGTGCCCCCATCCGGTCGCCGAGGCGCCCGAGAAAGAGTCGCCCTGCCACGTTGCCGGCGCCGATCAGTCCGATCAGGAGGTTCGATTCCGTTGCCGATACACCGAGTTGCCGGGCGTAGGGATTGATATGCACCAGCGCCAGAAAAAGGCCTACGGAACCGAGAAATATCGCACCGAAGTACCACCAGAATCGACTCGAACGGATTGCTTCGGCCAGCCCGATGGTGCGGGTCGGCGTCGGCGGGATCGGCCTGTGTTCGCTCGGGTCCAGGCTACGGCGGCGCTCTCCGTCCGCAAGCAATCCCAGCTCATGCGGACTACCTCGAATCAGCATGGCAGCCGAGATACCGACCGTAGCGATCACCGCGGCGAAGATGCGCATGGTGGTCTCCCAGGACATATGGTGCATCAGTAACCCGGCCGCCATCGGCCCGACGAACGTACCCACTCCCGTCCCCGCGAGCGCGAGCCCCGACGCCTTGCTGCGGTTCGTCACGAACCAGCGCTGGACCGCGGTCACCGCCGGAATATAGACAAGGCCAATGCCCAGTCCGACAAGCGAACAAAACGATGCAATGAATAGCGCCAGGGAGTGAGTCGCCTCACTGCTGACAAGGAAACCGAGCGATAGCAGCACGATGCCGGCAATGACCACCACTCTTGTTGATACCCGGTCCGCGAGCGCGCCGGAAACCACGCCGACCGTGTAATAAATGAATGCCGTTAGCGAGAACACCGACGCCACCGAGAAACTTCCGGCATCGAAGTGAGCCTGAATCTGCGAAAAGAACGCCCCGAAAGAATATGCCGCACCGAAACTTAGCGCGAGCAGCACATGCGCTGCGAATACCACATACCAGCCTCGGAACACTTTGCGTTTCATAAGCACGTTTCCCTAGCGAAGAGCGGCACGGATTAACTTGTCTATACAAGTTTGCCTGCGTGCAATCTGAGGGTCAAGCTCCATGCTCCAATCAGGGGGTTAACGCGAATTCATGAACCTCCGTGCCCATTAATCGAACGCGCGATTACATCGATGTCCTGGTCGTCGGAAATCCCAGAAATAGGAAGAAGTTAAACAGTAAGAGGCGATGCGACGTCGGGAGTTGCTGGCGAACAAGACTTTCGCTACGATTGCCGACAGGCCGATACAGCCTGCCGCTCGCATCCGAAAGGAAACGGTGAATGTATCTCTCAAAGCTTTCGCACCCAATCCATCGTGATAGCGAATGCGTCAGTAATGCGAGCGCTGAATGTTTTTCGCTGAAACGAGGATCGATATGCGCAGCTATCTCGACGCCAAAAACATGGCTAAGGCCGCTAGAAAAAGCCTTGCTGACTTGAATCTCCACATCACTCACGGCCAAGCGCTGGAACTAGTCGCGACGCAATTCGGCTTTGAAAACTGGAATATTCTGGCCGCAAAAATCGGCAACAATACGGCCGGCGAGGCCGTAAGCTTCCATCAAAATTCTCCGATATTTCGTGTGTTCGATGAAGAGAAAGCCAAGGATTTTTACCTGGGCTTTCTGGGCTTCCGGCTCGACTGGGAGCATCGCTTTGAAGCGAATCTACCTCTTTACATGCAGGTATCGCGCGCCGGACTTGTGGTGCATCTCAGCGAACATCACGGCGACGCCAGTCCAGGCTCAACGGCGTTTGTGACGTTAAGCGGCGTCGAAGCGTATCAGGAAGAGCTGAGTTCAAAAGGATATCGCTATTTGAGGCCAAACACGGAGAGCCTTCCCTGGGGGAAAGTCATGACGGTAACTGATCCCTTCAGCAACCGCATCCGCTTTTGCGAGCCTCCTGACCTGGCGCCACGAAACGTCGACTGACGGCAATCGCCAAGGTCTCGCGCGGCAACCAGTTCGCTGATTCGCTACGGTTGCCGCCCTGAATGAGGTCAGTCGAGCACGTCGTTCCCAACTCAGGCCGGTGCCTTCTCCTTATCTCCGAGCACCGCTCGCGGGAAGCGCCGCGATGTGCGCCCTACGCTTGGCTGACCTGTGAAAGCGCCGCAATCAAGTCACCAAAGCGTTCACCTTGAACCACAATGTGCCCACGCAACGCGACAGCGGCTGCTTCGCCGTCGCCTTTGGCCAGAGCGTCCACCACCGCCTGATGCTCGTCGAAGGACGAGATCATGCGTCCCTTCACCCGTAGCTGAAGCCGTCTATACGGCCTTAGCAGCTTATGCAATGCCTTCGCCTGATCGTGGAGGAAGCTGTTATGGCTGCCTTCATAGATCAGGCAATGGAAGCGCTCGTTCAAATGATAGTAGTCGTCGGGGTCGGCCGAATCGCGCGCCTCCTGACAGGCGAGATGCGCCGCACGAAGCGTCTCGAGTTGCCCGGCGCTCATCCGCCTTGCGGCAAGCCGACCACACATTGCTTCAAGCTCGGCCATCACTTCGAACATTTCGATCAGCCGATGCAGGCTGATCTTTGCCACCACGGCGCCATGCCGTGGCCGCATCTCTACCATGCCGGCTGCGACAAGCTGCAAAAGCGCTTCGCGCACTGGCGTACGAGACACCTGGAAGCGCGCAGTCAGTTCGGCTTCATCCAGCGAGGCGCCTGGCGGGAGGACCCCGGTCGCGATGTCTTCCTCTATGGATTCGCGAAGCTGATCAGCGCGAGTGAGCTTGTTCGTCATGATCGACCTTTACGGTTGCGGGTTGGCCAGAGCGCTCAGGCCAGACAGTACGCGTAAACGATAGTTGAGAATGCGGTCCAGCGAATTATAAATACACAAGGGTTCTTTAAATATATTTCCAAACGTCACACAGCTTACAAAGCTTTTGCGACGTATTCAATGGTCCTCTTCCCGGGGTCCATGCGTCCTTCACGGTTGCTCGCGCTTGGCCAGAAACGAGCGCCCGTTTGCCTATGCGAAACCGGCGGCGCTTGTCTCTTACTGTCTGCGGGCATGAGGCGTCCTTAAGCGCAATCCGATTCAAGATCCTTGCCCCATGATGCTGGCGATGTTCGGAGAAACTGATCATTAAAGTCAAATCAGTAGGTGTACTACTGGGATTGAGTGCGAGCGCAGTGTTGATCGGTGGATGCGGGCACAGCGACAATGGTTCGGCGAACACCAACAAGGGAGCCGGTTTTATCAACAGCTTCCAGATCATCTCCAGCGCGCCAGCTTTCGGGGGCGCCACGCCTGCCGGGGCGGCCGGTCCTTATCAGGTGATTACGGCCGTCGTGCACGGCGAGCTTGATCCGAACAATCCGCTCAATGCGGGTATCGTGAACATCAAGAACGCGCCGGTCGGCTCCGACGGATATGTGGCCTACGCTACCGATGTCGTGATCCTGCGGCCCCAGAGCGCATCGACGGCGAAGCGCGTTCTGTTCTATGACGTGGTCAATCGCGGCAGCAAAATTGGCGACGCCTCGTTCGTCGGCGGTGGCGCGCTCGATACCGGCGCCGCCCCCACGTCAAGTTTCCCCTCGCTATTGCGCAATAACTACACAGTCCTTTGGAGCGGCTGGCAAGGCGATGTTCCCCTCACCGGCAACAGCACGCTCGCCGGCGCCGGGCTCCTTGGCACCAGCTTTCCCGTTGCAACCAACAAGGATGGCACGCCAATGACGGCGCTGAGCCGCGAGGAGTTTATCCCTGACTACGCGGGCGGCCCGGCCACCACGATCCCGTTGACCTATGCACCCGCCAATCTGAACGACAAGACTTCGGTCACGTTTACGGCGCGGCAGTCGTGGCTGACGGCTTACGGCAGCATTCCCGGTGGAGTACAGACCTACACGGCGCCATCGGTATCGGTACCCACGTGGAGTTATATCAGCACACCAAATAATGTTTATGAAGGCAATTACTCGGTGACATTTACGCCACCGACCACCGTGCCCGGACCCAACGGCTCGAGTGTCGCGCCCGACGCAGGCACCATCTACAGCTTTGTCTATATGGCGGCCGCTCCCACTGTCGACGGAATTGGCTTTGCAGCATTGCGCGACCTGGTGTCGTTCCTTCGATACGACGCAACGGATGCTCAGGGTGTCGCCAATCCCCTCAACGATCTCAAGAGTGCCCCTTGTGCGGCAGCCTCCTGCTCGCAGAACACCAACTTCGATGTCGCTATCGGAGAAGGCATCTCGCAATCGGGCCGGTTCATGAAAGACTTCTTGTACCAGGGCTTCAATGTGGACAAGAACGGCAAGATCGTATTCGACGGCATGTTCCCGATCATCTCCGCCGCCCGCCGTACGTGGACCAACGCGGCATTCGCGCAGCCCGGCCGCTGGTCGAAGCAGCATGAGGACCATTTCATGCCAGGCTTCCAGTTTCCGTTCACTTACGCGACGCTCACCGACCCCGTCAGCGGCGCGACGGATGGCCTGCTCAAGCAATGCTCGGCAACCAACACCTGCCCGAAGATCATGCAACTCGACGGCGCGTTCGAATGGTGGGGTGGCGCGGCGTCGCTGGTGGTGACCGACGGGCGCGGCAACGACATCCAGCTCCCGCCCAATGTTCGTTACTACCTCGTGCCCGGAACGCAACACGGTGGCGGCAGCGGGGTAACCACGGGCAACTTTGTCGTGCCTGCGGCCGGCAGTCTGTGCCAGTTGCCGGGTTCACCGGTCGAAGAAACGCCGGTCGAGCGAGCGCTTATCCCCGCGCTCGTGAACTGGGTCGCCAATGGCACCCAGCCGCCGGCCTCGCAGTATCCGACGGTCGCAGCCGGCACGCTTGTCGCGCCTACCCAGACCGCTACCGGTTTTCCGAGCCTGACGAACGTCTTCGTGCCGAGCGGACCAGCGGGCACGCCTGTCCAGTTGCAACTGACCTTCAATGGTGAGTACAACCAGCTGTTCGTGACGGACTACAGCAACGCCGTGCCAGTGGTCAATACGGCGCAGCAGTACACCATTCTTGTGCCGAAAGTCGACGCCAACGGCAACGAGACAGCCGGCGTCCTCGTACCCGATGTCAGCGTGCCGCTCGCCACATACACCGGCTGGAATTACCGCGGGTCGGGCCACGCAGTAGGCGACGGCTGCATCTCGAACGGCGCGGCAATTCCGTTAGCCGTGAACGCTGCCGCACAAGCTGGCGGGACGGATTCCCGAGCCACACTCACGACGCTCTATGGCGCCAGCAGGTCTAAGTACCAGGCAGCCGTGTCGGCAGCGGCGGACGCACTCGTGAGCCAGGGCTATTTGTTGCAGGCGGATGCCGACAACGTCTTCGTCGCCAACGCTGCAAGCATTTCGCCTACCTTGTTGCCCTTGCCCTGAAATGAAAACGAGGGAGCGGATCGTGGCGCCGCACGGTGTCACGGCCGACTCTTCATGCCGATTCCTGACTTGCTGACCACGATGAACAGGATGGAGCGATGACCGGAACGAGAAGACGCACTGCCGCCGGGTTTGTCGCTGCCACGATGGTGGCGCTCAGTGGTTGCGGTGGGGGTGGAGGCGGTTCAGACAACGGGAGCCCTGGCACACCCGCAGCAGCCACGCCGAGTGCAATCGTCTATCAAGATAGTTTGCTGCTCGGCAGCGTCACTCCGCAATCATTGTCTTTCGTTGCGGCAACAATGACCGCGAACGCCATGATCGTGAGTCCCGTCGCAGCACCGCTTGTCGTACCCGGCAACAATCCGCTTGTATCGAGCTATTTTCAGGGCACTGTCCCAGGCGCGGGCATCGCCTGTGTCTCCTCGCCGACAAATAGTATTGGTACGGTGACAGGCGTCAACGCCGGCGTGAACATCAAGAGTGTTGCTGTGATGCTGGATGCGTCCTGGACACTATCAACGGCCCCCGATGCGAACTGGAGTGCTCTGGCCGCTAGCGCCGCAGCGTTTGATGGCTGGGAAAATTGCGGAGCCAAAGCCGAAGGCAGTCCGTCGCCGTCGTCCACCTTGACGATCAATGCGGATGGCAGCTTCTCCGATAACATATTCGACGGCAATCCCTCCACCACGGTTACCATCGTCGATCAAAGCTTCAGTTCGACACAGGCCGCGTCAATGCTGTCAGACGCCGGTTATCTCGATGCGAGCCAGGCCGGTAATCCGCAGACCCTTCGCCTGAAGGTGTATCAGAACGCAGCAAAACAAACGCTTCTCGTTGAGCAAGGCATTCCGGCCAGCGGAGCGAGTAGCGAAAATCCTGGTTTTGTTGCAATCTATTTTCAGCGGTAAGACCGGATCGACATGGGACTCGCGGTGCGCATCGGAGGCGCCCGGGCGCGGTGATGCTCTCGCGGTAGACGAATGTAAAGGTCCGACGCAAATAGGTGGACCTTTTATCGTGCTACGGTCGATTTCGGCTCCGACGCCACGCCCTACAACCCTTCCCGTCTTTTATCCGAAAGCATCACGTCTGGCAGTGGGTGCGTTTTGACACCGCTCTCTACCAAGCACCTCCTTTATATCTCATCGAAGGCCTCGCTTTAACGATAAAATGCGGTATGTAAAGCATTACTTATTATATTTGACAGACAATACGTGAGACCAGCGGCAGCCGGGGGTAGCTCCTGTCGATTGACGGTCAGCCGGTCCTGATCGCCACATTGTTCAGAGGTTTTCCGGTTTGTTATTCGTCTGACATTCACTCCGCAACTACTGCTGCATCAGCAGTTCTAAACAAACCTGCTTGATGCAACAGAGCAAGGATAAGATTCCATTCCTCAGGCTCTTTTCTTGCTGCTGCAAGACGCTGTACCTCGCGTAGTAACGCTGGGCTCCAGTGCGCAATTCGCGCTTGAACGCCGTGGGTAGACGTGTGGTGGGCCGCTCGTCGGACCAGGAGAATTGCCATGAAATCTCTGCACCCCAAATTTGCTTTGCGCGCGGCGTACCAGCATCACCTGTTCAAAATATCTATGCGATTGCTGGTGGCAATGTGCCTCGGTTCGTGCGGCGGTTCAAACAACAGCCCGACCACCACTACGGGTGGCGCCGGCGGTACGTCCGCTAGCCCGAGTACGACACCCGCGCCGTCTACCACCTCGCCGACCAACACGACTCCCACGCCGGCCCCTACCGCCTCCGGCACGACCACTGCACCGGGCACGACCACGCCCGGCGGAACGAGTACCGGCTCGACGCCGACGACGGTGCAAGCCTACGCCACAGACGTGCTGATGCACCACAACGACCTCGCACGAACCGGTCAGATGCTTTCGGAAACGACTCTCACGCTGGCCAATGTCAACTCGACAGCGTTTGGAAAGCTGCGCTTCCTTCCTGCTGACGGCAAAGTCGACGGGCAACCGCTATTCGTGACGAGTCTTACGATAGGCACGGCGGTACATAATGTCGTCTATGTTGTAACAGAGCACGACAGCATCTACGCCTACGACGCCGACAGCGGTGCCGCGTTGTGGCAAATATCGCTGGCGGGTGTGGGTGAAACGTCGAGCGCTGACGTCGGCTGCACGGACATCACGCCAGAAATAGGTATCACGTCGACACCGGTCATCGACCGCTCGCGCGGCCCGCATGGCGTGCTGTATGCCGTGGCCATGACCACCGACGGCAGCGGGAATGTGCATCACCGCCTGCACGCGATCGATCTTGCGACAGGCGCTGAACTGTTCGGCGGCCCGACCGAAATTGCCGCGACCTATCCAGGTAGCGGATCGGAAGGTGCGAATGGCCTCCTTACCTTCAATCCGGCTCTGCACACCGTGCGCGCCGCGTTGACGCTGGTCAACGGCACCATCTACATGGGCTGGACCGCCCACTGCATGTCCGGCAACTATAACGGCTGGCTGATGGCCTACAGCGCTGATACGTTGAAGCAAACCGGCGCACTTCCGGTTACCCCGAACGGCACCAAGGGATCGATCTGGATGGCGGGTTCGGGCATGGCATCGGATGGGACATCGATCTATTTTGTGGACGGCAACGGCACCTTCGGCACGACGCTCAACGCGCAGGGATTTCCAGTGGACGGCGATTTGGGCGACACGTTCGTCAAGCTCTCTGCTCTGCCGACGCCGGTCGTAACCGACTACTTCGCCATGTATAACACCGTAGCCGAATCCGATGTGGATGGCGATTTCGGCTCTGGCGGACCGATGCTGCTGCCTGATCAAACCGCGTCGAACGGCACGGTCAAGCATCTGGCTTTAGGGGCAGGCAAGGACACCAATATCTACGTCGTCGATCGCGACAACATGGGCAAGTTCAGCCCGACGTCCAACAACATCTGGCAGGAGCTGATTGGCGTCCTGGCTGACGGAATCTGGGGCTCGCCGGCGTACTTTAATCATGTCGTCTATTACGGAGGTCAGACCGACACGCTCAAGGCAATCCCTATCACCAACGCACTGCTCGCCACCGCACCCTCTTCGCAGAGCGCGTTACAGTTTCCTTATCCGGGCGCCACGCCGGCCATTTCGGCGAACGGCACGAGTAACGGCATTGTGTGGGCGGCAGAAAACGGCACAACCGGCGCGCTTCACGCCTACGACGCCACCAATCTCGCGCACGAGTTGTATAACAGCAATCAGGCCGGTACCCGGGACCAGTTCGGCGCGGGCAACAAGTTCATCACGCCGATGATTTCAGAGGGGAAGGTATTCGTGGGAGCGACGAACGGCGTCGCGGTGTTCGGTTTGCTGAATTGATGCGGGAAAACGAGGCGTGCATCCTGCCTCGTTTCACAAGAGCGCCGGACTAGGCCACCGCTTTTAGCGCTTTTACAAGTTCAGCCAGGCGATAGGGCTTGTTGACGAAGGCAAAATCCTCGATACGCCCATACTGCTCGCGTAATGCCGGAATTGGATATCCCGAGGCGACTATCACCCTGAGACCGGGTCGAAGCTCGCGCGCTGAGCGCGCCAGTTGAATACCGTTCATGCCCTTCGGCATGACTACGTCGGTGAACAGGAGATCGATGTCGGTCCGCCGCTCCAGAATGCCCATCGCTTCAATCCCGTTGGTTGCCGTTGTGACCTCGTAGCCGATGCTGCGAAAAAGCTGCCCCGCCACGTCCAGCACGTCCGGTTCATCTTCCACGATAAGAACCGTATCTACACCATCGTTCGACGCGACAATCCTGTCGTCCGGCACGCCTTCAACCACGGGCAAGTACATGCTGACGGTCGAGCCTGTGCCCTCTTCGCTGTCGATCACGACGTCGCCGCCGGACTGCGCGATGAATCCATAGACCTGGCTCAAGCCAAGTCCAGTGCCCTTGCCCACCTCCTTGGTCGTGAAGAACGGCTCGAACGCGCGTGCAACCACCGCCGGCGGCATGCCTGAGCCTGTATCGGAGACGGAGACCCGGACGTAAGCACCCGGCGCCAGATTCCCAACCTCCACAGCACCTAACTCGACGTTCTCGACGACAACTGCCAGTTTCCCGCCACCGGGCATGGCATCGCGAGCGTTGACGACCAGGTTCAGCAACGCCGCTTCGAATCGCGCGACATCAAGCGAAACGGTCTTGGCGTGGGGACCCAGCCGTATATCCATCTCGATAGCAGAGTTTCCAGCGCGGCGCAGCACCGGTTCGAAACTGCCGATCGCAGAGTTCAGGTCGTACTTTTCAACCTTAAGCGGTTGCTGACGGGCGAACGAAAGCAATTGCTGGGTCATGAGCGCACCGCGCTCGACGGCGCGCCGCATGGCGTCCAGCACCTTGGTATCGGCGTGCTTCTGCGCTCGCGTGCTCAGCACATCCAGACTGCTTGAGATGACCGCCAGCAGGTTATTGAAGTCATGGGCAATCCCCCCAGTGAGCTGGCCGATCGCTTCCATCTTCTGCGATTGGAAAAGCGCCGCATTGGCTCGCTCAAGCGCCTCTGCTGCCTGCTTTCGTTCTGTTATATCTCGTGTGACTTTCGCGAATCCCAGCAATTTCCCCGCTTCGTCGCGGATCGCATCGACAACGACGTGCGCCCAAAATCGCGTTCCGTCCCGGCGCACACGCCAGCTCTCCTGTTCAAACCGGCCTTCGGTTGCGGCCGTTGCCAGCGTCTGGGCAGGCATGTCTTTAGCACGGTCTTCTTCGGTGTAGAAGACCGCGACATTCGAACCGACAATTTCGTCTCGCTTGTAACCCTTGATGCGTTCGGCGCCAGCGTTCCAGTTCGTGATCACACCCGTCGGGGAGATCATGTAGATCGCATAGTCCGTCACGCCCTGAACGAGCAGACGGAACCTGTCCTCGCTTTCGCGCAGCGCCTCTTCATTCGCTTTACGCTCAGTAATGTCGCGCGTGATTTTGGCAAAGCCGAGCAGTTTTCCTGATGAATCGCGGATCGGATCGACCACGACGCTTGCCCAGAATCGCGTGCCGTCTTTTCGCACCCGCCAGCCTTCATCTTCGAACTTTCCTTGTTCGCGGGCGGTTTGTAATGCCCGGGCCGGCTTGCCTGAGCGCCGATCCTCGTCCGTATAAAAAACGGAAAAATGCTGGCCGATGATCTCTTGGGCGGAATAACCCTTGAACCGTTCCGCTCCGGCGTTCCAGCTGTTGATAACCCCCTCAGGGTTCAGCATGTAGATGGCGTAATCCCTGATGCTCGTAACAAGCATTTCGAAGCGGTTTTCTTCGCCCACACCACACAACTGCGCGCCGTCTTCGGTTTTCATTATTCAGACTTCCACGAGTCGTTATTTATTTGTGGTCTAAGAAGGATGCTACGCATCACGCGATGCTTGTTCACCAATGATAGTCTGAATTGATTCATGGATAGACGCCCCCTTCGCTGAAGCGTATCGGCAAGAGACGAACGATGCGCAAGGGGCGAGGGGCGAGGGGCGAGGCGCGCTCCGATTAGCCGGTCTGCATCGCGTGGACATCGCTGAACAAGAAAACTTGATGCCTCGGCTTTTTAGCGGGGAGCTGCCCTTGCATGAGAACACCTTAAAGCCATGCGTCGAAGCCGTACCTCGACTGCGATCCATCCGGCACAGTTTGGCGCGTCAGGTGATGTCAAGTTTTTCCGGCGAGCCAATGCGAGCTGGCGGCTCAGAAGGCTTGCAGCACATTGATAACGCGGCTAGCGAGCAACGGCTTGGTGTTGCGCCCATATTCAGCCATATGTGCAGAGGCGCCATGCGCCTTTAACGCTTCGGCGCTTTCCCAGCGTTCGATCACCGCAAATGTGTCATTGCCGAGCGGTGTTTGAATCGCTCCGAAGTCAGGGACATCGACCACCGCTTCGTAGCTGATGCAGCCATTTTCCGCCAGCACTGCTGGACGGTTCCTGGCGAATAGTTCAAGCACCGCGTCGCGTGACCCGGGCAGTGCGGTGATAGTGGCAATGACGTGAATCATCCGGACATTCTCCTTTCGTGGTTCGGCATGGATTGCCGCTGCAATCATAGCCGCGTCCGGCAACGTGTGCTGCCAGCGGCCCGGTATGAACCGAAATCCCGGCATCGTGAGTGGCACGTCGAACACCCTGAAATTCCACACTCGCGTGCCCCGCTGATCAAGACACGGCGGCGACCACCGCGTCCGCGTGTAAACTAGCGAACTTTTTGGACTCTGGTGGTATGGTGCAAGCCCCTCAGCGCACAGCTTTCAGCGGCCCGACGCTCATTCGCTTACTGGCTCGCCTTGCGGATGTCGAAGTTACCGAATCCAGGCAATCGCTCTCGGACAGGCTGAGCCAATGGGTCCACTGGACAGACGCCATCGCACTGTCCACGGCGCTCAACGGCAATCTGCCTTGCGCACCTCCCGGAGGGCATGCCCTCGGCAGCGTGGAGGAAATAGAGTGCGCCCGCGTGCGCAGCGCGTTGGTGAATGCCATCGCCGGCGGCAGTGCGTCCGCCGCCGCCAAGCGCCACGGGCCTGCCCAAACGTCCTCTCAAGGAGACTCCATGGACGCTGCGCTCGACTATCCGGCATTTCGTCAGATCTATCTGTCCATGCAGCAGACGATGGAAACGGGCATCGGTAACCTGCGAGGCCGCCTGCGGGCAAAGCTGGCCGCCAGGACGCCCGACATGAGCCGGCTCGCGGAGGTGGATGCCGTCATGGAGCGTGCGCTTAGCCCGCGCGAGCGCAGTCTGCTGGCCACCGTGCCCGGGTTGCTCGGCGGGCACTTCGAGCGCTTGCTCAAGGCCGATCGGGAGACACGGGCCGACGCCCAGGCTTTGGAGGACGCCTCCGAGATCGCGCCGGGCGCGTGGCTGACCGTGTTCCGCAAGGATATGCGGAGCGTTTTGCTAGCCGAACTGGATCTTCGTTTTCAACCGGTCGAAGGGTTGCTCGCGGCCCTTCGCACCCGCTAACTGGGACGCTATGTCCAGATATCTGAATCTTGTCGTTTTTTTGGTAGGTCTGGCCGCTGTGTGCTGGATCGGCGCCGGTTACGTCGGCTCGAACCCGCTGGCGCTGGCCGTCACCATGCTGGTGGGTGCGTGCTATCTGGCGGGCGCGCTTGAGCTCCAGCGCTACAGCCAAGCGACTTCAACCCTGGCGCGGGCCGTCACGGACCTGTCCGGACCGCCTCCCGGTCTCAGCGCCTGGCTTGACCGATTGCATCCCAGCTTGCGCCACGCGGTGCGCCTGCGCGTCGAAGGCGAGCGCGTAGCCTTGCCCGGCCCGGCGCTTGCGCCCTATCTGGTCGGCTTGCTCGTATTGCTGGGCATGCTGGGCACGCTCCTGGGCATGGTGGCGACCCTGAGAGGGACAGGCATGGCGCTGGAAAGCGCGACGGACCTGCCGGCTATCCGCGACTCGCTCGCTGCACCGGTCAAGGGCTTGGGATTTGCGTTCGGCACCTCCATTGCAGGCGTGGCCACATCCGCCATGCTCGGGCTGCTTTCTGCACTGTGCCGGCGCGAGCGGATCGAGGCCGGGCAGATGCTCGACGTGAAGATCGCGACCACATTGCGCATTTACTCGCAGACCCATCAGCGCGAGGAAGCCTTCAAGCTCCTGCAGCGGCAGGCCGAGGGGATGCCTGAGCTGGTCGATCGGTTGCAGAGGATGATGGCGACCATCGAACAACAGAACCTCGCCGTCAACGCGCGCCAGATCGCCAGCCAGGAGGCCTTCCACGGCAAGGCCGAGGCAACTTACGCCCGCCTCGCTTCCTCGGTGGAGCGGTCGCTGAAGGAGAGCATTGCCGACAGCACCCGCGCCGCGGGCGCGGCGCTGCAGCCGGTCATGGAGGCCACGATGGCGGGCCTTGCCCGCGAGACGGCTTCCTTGCACACCACGGTCACGCATGCCGTGCAGCAGCAACTGGAGGGACTGTCGAGCGCTTTCGAGGCGAGCACCACCACCGTGGCCGGTATCTGGAACCGGGCACTTGAGGGACACCAGCGGTCGAGCGAGGCGCTGATCCAGCAACTGCGCACATCACAGGATCGATTCACCGACACCTTCGAGCAACGTTCGGCCGGGCTGCTGGAAGGTCTCTCCGCGCGCCTGGACGCTACGGCCGGCAGTGTGTCTGCGGCGTGGAACGAAGCGCTGTCAAGGCAAGAACGCGCTGGCGAGAAGCTGGCGAGTCACAATCAGCAGGCCTTGGCCGAGGCCGCAGCGACCTTCGAGCAGCATTCGGCTGCGCTGCTGCGCACCGTGGGCCAGTCTCAGGCGGACTTGCAGGGCGAATTGGCATCGCGGGACGAGCAACGGCTCACGGTCTGGACCGAGACGCTCGGCTCGATGGCCGCTACGTTGAGCCGCGAGTGGGAGCAGGCGGGCACGCGCACCGCCAGCCGGCAGCAGGAGATGTGCGACGCGCTGGCGCAAACCGCACGCGACATCTCGGCCCAGACGCAGGCGCACGCCAGCAACACGATCGCCGAAATCGACCGGCTCGTACAAGCTGCATCGGAAGCCCCCAAGGCCGCCGCGAACTTGCAGGCGGAATTGGCATCGAGGGATCAGCAGCGGCTGGCGGCCTGGACCGAAACGCTGGGTTCGATGGCCGCTACGCTGAGCCGCGAATGGGAGCAAGTCGGCACGCGCACCGCGAGCCGGCAGCAGGAAATTTGCGACACGCTGGAGCGGACCGCGCGCGATATATCGGCCCAGACGCAAACGCACGCGAGCGACACGATCGCCGAGATCTCCCGGCTCGTGCAGGCGGCATCGGAAGCCCCCAAGGCGGCCGCCGAAGTCGTTGCCGAACTGCGTCAGAAACTCTCCGACAGCATGGTCCGCGACACCGCGATGCTGGAGGAGCGCAGCCGTCTGCTGGCGACGCTGGAAACCCTGCTCGATGCCGTGAACCATGCGTCCACCGAGCAGCGCTCAGCCGTTGACGCGCTGGTCACGACGTCGGCGGGTCTGCTCGAGCGTGTGGGCACCCAGTTCGCCGACAAGGTCGAAACGGAAACCGGCAAGCTCGGCGCCATTGCCGCGCAAGTCACCGGCAGCGCGGTCGAGGTGGCGAGTCTCGGCGAAGCATTCGGCATGGCCGTACAGGTGTTCGGCGATTCGAACGAAAAGCTGGTGACTCATCTCCAGCGTATTGAAGCCGCGCTGGACAAGTCACTCGCGCGCAGTGACGAACAGCTTGCCTATTACGTGGCGCAGGCTCGGGAAGTCATCGACCTGAGCATGATGTCGCAGAAGCAGATTGTCGAAGATCTGCAAGAGCTCGCCGGCCGGCGTGCGTCCGCCGGAGCTGGGGTTGGAGCCACAGTCGCATGAGCGAGGATATCGACGGCGGCGTGGAGACGACCGCGCCGATATGGCCCGTCTTCGCCGACTTGATGTCGGTGCTGCTGGGCGCCTTCATGCTGATCATGGTGGGCGTCATCGGCGTGCAACTGGAGCTGTCTTCCAAGCTTGAACAAGAGGTCAAGCAGCGGCAGATGGAAACACAGCGCCGCAAGACCCTGGAACAGGCGCTGGCCGGGCCGCTGGCAGCAGGCCGGGTGACGCTGGTCAACGGGCGTATTGGCATCAACGGCAGCGTGTTGTTCGCACTCAACTCCGATCAACTACAGCCCGAAGGCCGGGACGTACTGAAGAGCCTCGCCGGGCCGCTGACCGCTTATCTCCAGGCCAACGACCAGATCCTGATGGTGAGCGGTTTTACCGACGACCGGCAGTTGCGGGAGAGTAACCGTCGCTTTGCCGACAACTGGGAGCTGTCGGCCCAGCGCGCGTTGACGGTCACCCGTGCGTTGATCGACGCGGGCATCCCCTCCTCCTCGGTATTCGCGGCCGCGTTCGGCTCACAGCAGCCCGTGAGCTCGAATGCCGACAACGAGGGACGGGCGAAGAATCGGCGAGTGGAAATAGCACCTGTTCCAAGGCCGTCGAGCGCAACGGTGAAGCCCGGTGAATAGCGACGTTAGTGGTGTGACCAAAAGCGTCCGCGCGACGCTCGATGCGTGGCGCGAGCGCGGTGCCGATCGGCTGGATCCCATCCGATTTTATTTTATCGAAGCGCTGGATCGGCGAGCAGCCAGCCACAGCGGCGAGGCGCGGCGCATCCTGGATGACAGGCTGTCCAAACTGCTCGAGGCTTACACTCACGATTACGCCAACGATCTTGAGAACGCCGCGTCGGAAACTGCCAATGCCGGCGAACCCGCTCGTGGCAAACTTGCCGGACTGATCGAGTACATGAGCCTCAGTGCGCCGGTAGATAGCGACGGTCCCACAGCCGGTCACACCTTGCCCCGACCCTCCTCCTATCCGGACATGGAGGTGCTCGATTACTTCAGGAAAACCTGGACCACGGTCAGTACCGAAAGACAGTTTCGGCAGTCGCTTGCACAAGTGCCCGGGAATGCGGGCCCGCTCAACTCGAGTAGCCTCGTGCATCGTTCGCTCTCGCTGATGCGCGAGTTGTCGCCAGGGTATCTGGAGCAGTTCTTGTCGTACATCGACGCGTTGTCGTGGATGGAGCAAATGAACGGCGGCGGCGCCTTGCCGGACAAAGATGCGGCTCGCTCCGTGAGCCCCCGGAAAAGTACGCGCGGCAAACCGCGCTAGCGCTAGCGTCACGTGCACCACGTGCACCTTGTGCGTTATGGGTGTCACACTTGCATTACCAGCTTCCGGTTTGACTGTATCGCCAATACAGTTAGTCCAGAAAATCGGCACGGATCGAACCGCCTGACTCAGTCCTTGCCGGGTGTTGAGGTAATGAGCCTGATCCAAGCGAACAACGGGTGAACTCGAGATGTAGAAGGAGGCATCGCACAAGAGGCGACCATGACTGAGCAGGCCTGCGAACCGTGTCACCCACGCGAACTACGCCTACGGTATAACGGCCCCCGCTAAGCGGGATCTCGGAAGTGGGTTTGTCGGCTTGATCATCCATGTTTCAGTCCAAGTCGCCCTTATGCTCGAAGAAAACGAGAACGACAATGCGTGATTTGCATCGCACGAGACAGAGTCGACTTCCATGCTGATTGATAGTTTCGAGGCGTCGCACCGAGCGGCTTCAATCATTGACTGGACCGTGTTAGCCAAATTCGTCGTGCTGTGGCAGTTCGTCGGTTATGGCATACCACGGCGCCTTGGACCCGACAAAAATGTGTGCGGTTGGGCGAATAGTCGGAGTGTCGCTGAGCGTTCCTAAAGTGACGTGAACGAACTCGCCCTCACGAACGACCGAAAACATAAGGCTTCCGCAGATCTTGCAATGAACATCGTGAGCCCCGGTCTCATCACCGAAAATCAACAGGTCGGCTTGCCCTTGCGTGATGCCCAACTTGTTACGCTCGATCCCCGCGAATGATTTGAATGCTGAACCGGTTGCGCGCCGGCAGTTTGAACAATGACAGTTCATTGCATAGACAAACTCATCCTTCACGGCGTAATGGACTGCGCCGCAAAGGCATCTGCCTGCAAGCAACGAATTCACGTTTGTCTCGATGAAAGAAGTCATGCTAACGAACTGGATATCAAATTCTGATTGGTTGGATCGCACCAACTTTCGCTCACGCTGGTAAATGATAGCGTCGGCTGTCATTTTAGTGCCTTTTCCGCGACGTTCATCGTGGCGTTTCGCGGACCAGGTCGATCTGCTGCCATTACCGGTGGAAGTACGATGTTTCGAACTGTCCGCCGCATGGCATCCGCGCCTGCGGGCCGATCCGGCACACGCGTGGCTGCACCAGCAACTGTTCGCCGTCGCCAAGCACCGCACGGCCGTGCCAGAACGAACGATCCGGTCAAGGCGCACGGCGTGAAGCACCTTGGGCCGGTGCCGCGGGAATCGGGATCGCAGAGGAGCCGAAGTTTGAATGGAGAATGGAAGCGCCGGTCGAGGGCCGCAATTGGATCGACAGCGACCTTCGCCGATGGCACGCAGTGGCGTTTCGCCGGCATGAGCCAGCGGCGATCTGCTCAGGGCACCCTGCCTGTGACACAATCACTGCATGTGGGCTAGCTCATCGCTCCTGCGATTGGAATTAGCCGCTGCCATGAGACGTCAATGAGACGATCCAATTGAAAATCCCGAATGTAACGCGTCTTTTTATGCATTCGGCCGCCCCTCACTTCGCTGCGCCATGCCAGAAAATAAACAAAAATCTGAATCCGACACGCCGCCGAACCCGGAGCGGATCAGCGTCGCCCCAAAAAAGCGGCGGCGCTGGCAGCCGTCCAATGCGCTGCGCAGCATCCTGATGGTGTTTGTCGGTTTTGTCGCCTTCGTTATCGTATCGGGCATTGTTCTGTACAAACCGGTCATGTACGGCGACATGATCGAGAACTTCGGCATAGTCATGATGCTGACCGTTCCGGTGATTGCGGCTGTCGCCTTTCGCGTGGGTCTCGATTCCTGGCTGGATGTGGAGTAAACCGAGCCGGGAAGTCCCCTCGCTCAGGCCAGTTCATCCGCCTCCATGCCACGCAAAATGGGACGCATGCCTGACAGCTCATGTGGCAACTTGTGCGGCAGCGCGTGACCCACGTGCCGCGCCGTCTCGAACAGTTCCGCGAGCCAGTTGCCGAACGCGCGCACGCGCGGTGGAACGAGGCGATGACGCAGATAGGCGACCGATACCGGCACGGCTGCGGGCCGGTAGTGCGGCAGCACTTCGCTCAGCCGCGCAGCCGCCCGCGCGGAATCCCGAGTGATCTCGCAGCACGGGTAAAACTGTTGGTGTCGACAATGCGCACGAATGTCCGCATCGCCATGATGCGGTCCATCACGGGCGTTTCTCCTATGGATTTAGAGGCACCGCACGCGCTGTTGGCCCGCGGTGCCCTCTGCCGGCAAGCAGTTTTTTGATCTGCCGCGCCCGGCTAATGGCAACAGCGTCCGGCTTCGTGCTGCGAAGCCGGGTCGGCTGCAGCCGTCGCGGTATCTGTACCACGACGAACCTCGTCATAACGATCGTGATGACGCAACCAGTCCATCATGTTGTGCTCTTCGTCTCGTCCCTTCGGGGTGAGGTCGAGCAGGTTGTAGGTGCCGATGAGCGGCTCGCCGCCGCGTCCATATGCCGAAAACGTATGGAACACATCACCGGTATCGTCCTTGTAGAACACACTGAGCCCGGGTAACTCGTCGCTGTCGAAGCCACCGGCCGTGACGTCATTCATCTCGAAGTTGTAGTACACCTTACCTTTTTCCCGCTGTTCAGATGTAAACGACACATGATAGTCGTAGTTGAAATCGCTGCCGAACGACGAGACCCAACGGAAATGCCAACCCATGCGCTTTTTGAATGCTTCGATTATCTCGAGCGGCGCACGCGACACCGCGATGTACGCGACATCGCGCTGCTCGACGTGCTGCAACGCACCGTCGATATGATCGGACAGGAACGAGCAGCCCGGGCACCCTTCTTCCCAGTCCGGCCCTAACATGAAGTGATAAACGATCAACTGGCTGCGTCCGTTGAACAGTTCAGCCAGCGTCTTGCGGCCCTGCGGAGTGTCGAACATGTAGGTCGTGTCGACCTTCACCCAAGGCAACGCGCGACGTTTTTCGGCGAGCGCGTCGCGCGCATGCGTCACCGCTTTTTCCTCGGCCAGATGCGCCTTGTGCGTTGCAAGCCATTCTTCCCTCGAAACAATTCGATGCGATTCCATGTTTGAATCCTCCTGTCCTGAAGTGATCAGGCAAACTGCCGTGAAAGCTCATCGAGGACATGGTTCCAGCCACCCTCGTGATCATCGCGCGCTGCTTCATCCGCAAACTGCTCATGCTTCAGCGTGAGTAACGTGCGCTCGCCGCCATGCTCGCCGCGCAGCATGAACGTAACGAGTGATTCGCGCTCCGGTGTGCTGCGCCACGCCCAGGTATAGACGAGCTTTTCGTCTGGGACGACTTCTTGGAACACGCCGCTTACGTCATGCTCCTCGCCCTCGGGCGTGCGCATGATGATCCGAAAGCGTCCGCCGACCCGCACGTCCATCTCCGCGTGAATCACGTCGTTATTGTTGGGATGCATCCACTTCACGATTTGCGACGGCTCCGTCCACGCGGCGTAGATTTTGGCGGGTTTCGCGTTGATTCGGCGCTGGAGCGTGAGACTGGGTTGGGCGGGCATGAGTCCTCCTCCACAAAGGCAGCAAGGCGATCAAGGGTATCGGTCCAGAAGCGCTGGTAGCGATTGAGCCATTCCATTGCTTCCTCCATCGGTCCGGCGGCAAGACGGCACGCGACAGTGCGACCCGTCTTGGCACGCGTGATCAGACCGGCATCCGACAACACATCCAGATGCTTCATCACGGCCGGCAACGACATCGCAAACGGCTGCGCAAGTTCGCTGACGGACAACTCCGCACTCGCGGACAGGCGTGCAAGGAGCGCACGCCGCGTTGGGTCGGCCAACGCGGCGAATGTACGGTCCAATGCGTTTTCCTGAAACTTAACCATGAAGTTAACTATAGAGAGGGATGGCGCGATGTCAAGGCGCTCTTCGAGATTTTTTTGGAGATCGTGCCGGCAGTTGCGGCGGCGTCAAACGGAGGCAGTTCAGCGTCGATTGCTACACGTCAAACTTTGCGGCCACCCTGTAAAACCCCGCGCGAGCTTCAGCGACGAACGTCGGAATGGTGTCCATGCCGTTCGCTGGCCATTCATGAATCCAGCTCATATGAGCTTGCCGATTCTACCGTCTAGTCACATGCTGACACAGCCGGTAAATTTAGCGCTGCAGGGAATCGAACCGGCATAGGCGAGAAGCGTCCGTGCAATAGACCCTGGCCCAGACCCAAAGTTGGAGATGACTTGATGACTAACGAGCCCACCGCTGCACGCAAGGCGTTCGGCGACCTCGCACCCGCACTCGCGGATCACACCGACAAGGTCCTGTTCGGCGACATCTGGGAGCGCCCAGGGCTTTCGCCGCGTGATCGCAGTCTGATCACGGTCGCCAGCCTCGTCGCTCTTTATCGCACCAACGAGCTTCCGTTTCATATCGGCCGAGCGTTGGACAACGGCGTGACTCGCGACGAACTGATCGAGCTGATCACTCACCTTGCTTTCTACTCAGGCTGGCCGACGGCAATGACGGCCCTCCCCATTGCAAGGCAGGTCTTCGACAGTCGCGAGGCTTAACCAGCCGAACCGGATGTTTTTTACTTCGCAGGCTTAGCCTGAATGGAGCATACAAAATGGACTATCAGTATCTGGGCCGCAGCGCGCTCAAGGTCTCGCCCTTGTGTCTGGGGGCGATGATGTTCGGCGGCGAGACGGACGAGGCGACGTCAAAGCGCATCGTCGACAAGGCGTTCGATCAAGGCGTTAATTTCATCGACACCGCTGACGTTTATCACGCGGGTCGTTCGGAAGAAATCGTTGGACGAGCAATCGCTGATCGTCGGGACAACTGGGTCGTCGCCACCAAGTTCGGCTATCCGACCACGCAAGGCCCAAACGAACAGGGTCAGTCGCGCAAGTGGATCATCCAGTCTGTTGAAGCGAGCCTGAAGCGTCTGGGTACGGACTACATCGACATCCTGTACTTTCACCGGGCGCTCGTTGACGCACCGCTGGAAGAAGCCGTACGCGCGATCGGCGATCTGATTCGTCAGGGCAAGATCCGTTACTTCGGTTTGTCCAATTTCCGTGGCTGGCGCATTGCCGAAATCGCGCGTCTCGCCGACCACATGGGAATTGACCGGCCGGTCGCGAGCGAACCGCTCTATAACATTGTGGACCGTACCGCGGAAGTGGAACAACTGCCAGCAGCGGCGCACTACGGTATGGGCGTGGTCCCATACAGCCCACTCGCGCGTGGCGTCCTCAGCGGCAAATATGCGGTGGATACCCCGCCGCCGGCCGACTCGCGCGCAGGCCGCGGCGACAAGCGAATCCAGCAGACCGAGTGGCGCCCGGAATCGCTCAGGATCGCACAAACCATCGCTGATCATGCAGCGAAGCGTGGAACAACTTCCATTGCCTTCGCTCTCGCATGGGTGCTCAAGAACCGCATTGTCAGCAGCACGATCGCGGGTCCGCGTACCGAAGCGCAGTGGGACAGCTACGTCGACGCACTGAAGTTGCAACTCGGACCCGAGGACGAAAAGCTTGTCGACAGCCTCGTTGCACCGGGGCATGCGTCGACACTTGGCTATACCGATCCCGGATACCCCATCGAAGGGCGACGCGTCGCTTGAGGTATTAGCGGGAATTCGCTTGTATATCAGACCCCAGCGTGCAACGCATTAATGCAAGCCAGGAGTAAGGTTGTTGCTTTGCCTATGCCCACAAGGTCGTACGCCAAGCAACAACCGCCCTGCCAACTGTCCACGCCAATCCGCTTGACAATAGTCTTATATGCCCATAATAATGACGACAAATATCCTTGTGGTTTGATCCAACATGACTGCGTCTAACTTGCCCATCAACCCGGGCATCTGTAACAACACCGCTCTGCGTAAAGCCGCGCGGCGGCTCACACGTTTCTACGATGCCTGCATGGCGGAAACGGGTTTGCGTGCCACCCAGTACGCCATCCTGAACCTGCTTGCAACCCGGGGGCCCACTAACATGGCCGTGCTTGCCGACTTGTTGTCGATGGATCGCGCAACCATGGGGCACAACCTGCGTCCGCTGGAACGCGACGGACTGGTCATCATTCAAATCGGTCGCGAAGACCGCCGCGAGCGAGAAGTGGTTTTGTCCAGCGTGGGCGTGAATATAGAGGCGCGAAGCAAACCCTCATGGCTCAAGGCGCAAGCAAGCTTTGAAAAGGAATTCGGCAAGCAAGACGCGTTGGCAATGCGGCGAATGATGGCTCGAGTCACGCAACTCGAACTCGACCCCGAGGAAGCAATCTCCTGATTTTTTACCCGCGTAGTATGTGACACCATCACCCCACGGCATTCAGCGAGACAATCCCGTTCTCTCGCTGCAAAAAAATTCCTGATACGGGCATATAAGTCTATTTCCATGAAACCACATCGCAGTCGGAAAACCGTCGCTTCACTTATCGCCGCCGTGATCCTCGGCGCTGCGCACCTATCGGCCCACGCCGCAGCAACGCATGAATTCACTGACAAGGACAGGCAAGAGGTCAAGGACGTTTTTCTCCGTCAGGCGGCTGCCGCCACTGCCCACGACATAGTGGCGTTCGAAAGCGTATTCGCATCGGCGCCGGCTGGTCAGCCCGATCCCGTCGTCTTAATCGCCCGCCCGTACCGATTCTGGGGAAAGGCGGCGCTCATCGCGCACTTCAAGGAAACATTCAAAGGCGTGTGGAAGTTCGATCCCGACGTCGACAGCATAAAGATCATTCCCCTGACGCCGGATGTTGCCCAGCTGTATGCGGAGACGCAGATCACGGGCGGTCCCCTGGACGTGGCGGCCAAGCCCGCCCCCTACCTCGTGTATGAGGTTGCTGTGCGGACCGCCGAAGGCTGGCGCATTGCGGCGATCGTGCCTCAAGCTGCGCAGCCGAAGTAAACGCCCTTTTTTGATCTGAAGTCTTCCGCTATGAAGATAGCGGCCCTGCGGACATCGCTGCGCCGGCCCTTTCGGAACGCGTTCATCGACGTCATGTCGATCGCTAGCTTAATCGGTCTGCGCGTCCCTCCACGCGCAGACATCGCCGGTTGCAAGCTCTCGCTGCCCGAGCACGAACGTCGCATTGACCGATGCAGGAACTTCTACTTGCTGTTCGCCGAAGTTGAACGCGAAGGTCAGGTCGCCGCGCCGGCGAATGCGCAACCCGTCGGCTAGCAATTGAGTTTCAATTCCGGCCTCGTTCGCCGCCTGCGCAAGCACCGCGCGATGCAATCCGTGCGATAGCCACGCCGCCACATATAGAACCTTTCCGCGACTCAGCACAGCCGGCCACGCATCGTCGAATTGCGCATCGACTCGCGTGTCGCCATTGGCGCGAACATGCTCACGCCAATGCATCGCCACACCTTCTATGTCGCCGAAAGAAAGCGCGGGCGTGAGCGTCGGGCGCAGGGTCTCGACTTCCAGGACTTGCATTGGCAATACCTTTTGCAGCGCGCCGGGCGGGAGGCTTGAAGGAATCGCAAATGCTGTCGTCTTCGAACCGCTTCTCGGACCGAACACCCATTGCGCAGAACTCTTTTCTATCTGGCCGACGAGCGTTTCGTCGATGACGGCAATGCTTGGAACGACCACCAGCCGGTATTGCGACAGATCGGCCTTGCTCGAAACGATATCAACGTCCAGGCCGAGTTCACGCAGCGCCTCGTAGTAGTCGAACACCAACATCTGGTAGTCGAAGGTCTTGCCGTGACGCTGAATCTCGAACATCCATTGCGTCTCATAGTCGAACACAATCGCGGTGGCAGCACGCTTTGGCGCGCCGAGTCCCGAGAGCGCTGCCGATGCCGCAATCTCGCGGGCTGCCTGCTGCACCTCAAGGCCGCCCGGCGACAGTTCGTTGTTAGGCAGATTAAGTCCGGAGTGCATCTGTTCCTGCGCAAACGGACACTGACGCCAGCGGAAATACGACACCAGTTCCGCGCCGTGCGCGAAAGCCTCATAAGCCCAAAGCCTGACCATACCTTTGGCCGGAACCGGGTTCCACGACGCCCAGTTCACTGGTCCCGCCTGCTGCTCCATCACCCAGAATCGTCCGCCACCTATCGTCCGATAACGATCGTGATCGAACGCCGAGACGTCGGGATGTGCGGTCCGTGCGTAACGCGCTTTCTGTTCTTCCGGCAGCGCGATCGACTCGGTACGTGCGATCGGATAGCTATCCCACGCAGCCACGTCGATCGCGTTATCTTCAGCAAAACGGTAATGATCGAATGTCGTGAAAAAGCCCATGAAGTTATGCAGCAGGTCGGCATTGGGCGCATGCTGACGCAGCACCTCGATCTGTTCGCGATGAAAACTCCCTACCTCCTCCGACATGAATCGGCGGAAGTCGAGCAGATGGATCGGATTCGCATCGGTGGGCGTCAAGTTCGGCAAACCGATTGCATCGAAAGACGGATACTCCATGCTCCAGAAGACATTGCCCCACACTTCGTTGAGCGCATTGACGCTCTCATAGCGAAGCTGCAACCATGCCTGAAAGCGCTTCAGTGCGGCGGGGGAATAACTCGGCACGGTATCGTGACAGCCGAGTTCGTTATCGGTCTGCCAAGCGACAATCGACGGATGCCGCCCATAACGCCCCGCCATCGCAGTGACAAAGCGCACGCATTCGCGCCGATAGATTTCGCTGGAAATATCATAGTGACGACGCGAGCCGAAGTTCCAGCGTACGCCATCCGCCCGCACCGGCAACACCTCCGGATGCGCGTCGATCAGCCATTTCGGCGGTGATGCCGTTGGTGTGCCCAGCACGAGCTTCAGCCCCGCAGCCGCGAGCGTCTCGATGGCTTCGTCAAGCCATTCCCAGACGAATTCACCGGGGCGCGGCTCCATCCGGCTCCACGCGAATTCAGCAATCCGCACATGCGTGATGCCGAGTTCCGCCATCCGCTTTGCATCGTCGGCCCACATAGAACGAGGCCATTGTTCCGGGTAATAACACACACCAAGTTGCATGAGATAGTCTCTTTAATGGATGACGGCAAACAAGCGTTCAACCCTTGCTTGCGCCAAAAGTCAGGCCGGCGACGAAATGCTTTTGCATGGCGAAGAACATCAGCACGGAGGGCAACGCCGCCAACACTGAACCGGCGGCGACCAGGTTCCAGGCAGTCGTCCACTGCCCCTTGAGCGCGGCGACGCCCACGGTGATCGGCGCGGCCTCATCGCCTTGCGTGAGGCATAGCGCCCAGAAGTAGTCGTTCCAGACAAACGTGAACACCAGTATGCCGAGCGCGGCGAGCGCGGGCCGAATCAGCGGCAGCACGATGCGCAGGTAGATTGCCCATTCGCTCGCCCCTTCCACGCGCGCGGCCTCGATCATCTCGAACGGCAACTGCTTGATGAAGTTGCGCAGAAACAGCGTGCAAAAACCGGTCTGAAACGACACATGGAAAATCACCAACGCCCACACGGTATTGAACAGCCCGACTTTCAGCGCCATGTCGCGTACCGGGATCATCAGGATCTGGATGGGCACGAAGTTGCCGGCAACGAACGCGAACAGCACAGCGGTGTTACCCGGGAACTTGTAGGTCGCCAAGGCAAAACCCGCCATGGACGCCAGCACGATCGCGCCGATCACCGACGGCACCGTGATCAGCACGCTATTGGCGAAGTAATGCAACATCGGCGTTTGCGTGAGCGCCGTGCCGTAGTTTTCGATCAGCGCAAAATGCTTGGGCCAGCCCCAATAGTCGCCTTGCGCCAGTTCATCCGAAGAGCGGATGGAGGTGACGAGCACGGCCAGCATCGGCAGCAGCCATATCAGCAGCGCGATTGGCAGCGAGGCTTTGTAAAGCCTGCGGTTGAGCGGTTTCCAGCGTTCGACGGGAAGTGGATACATGGCACGTGACTCCTGAAAATCAGCGTTCTTCGCGCAGCATGCGGCGCAAATGGAACACGATATAGACGAGCATGATCGCGAACAGCACGACTGCAATCGCTGCGGAATACCCTTCGCGGTAGTACTTGATCGCCTGGTCGTACATGTAATAGG
>Ga0302314_10001736_pt1 | contig 40858 bp, 33 predicted proteins | sample III_Palsa_N2_3_FD_200533 | JGI IMG/M metagenome (GOLD analysis project Ga0302314, IMG submission 200533) | Peat permafrost microbial communities from Stordalen Mire near Abisko, Sweden - III_Palsa_N2_3 | ecosystem: Environmental > Terrestrial > Soil > Palsa > Peat permafrost | place: Sweden... | reverse complement strand
CGGCCGCGTTCACGTCCATTTGGCCGAGAACCGCAAGGACGAAGAGTTTCCCTTTGCCTTCCTCGCCACCTACACCACCCGGCTGTCGGCGCAGGGCAAGGCGCAGCACCGGCCGCTGGGCGAGGCCCTGCGCGAATACGCTAGCGCGGCAGACAAGGAACGCCTGCTCGCCCTGCTGGCGCCGCTGCAGCGTGCGGGAGAGGGCTGTGCTTGGTTGAAGGACCTCATCGACCGCCACGAGATCTTCCAGCCGCTGCGCTGGAGCGCTGGCGAGGCGCTGAGCTTCCTGCACGACGCGCCGACGCTGGAGCACGCCGGCGTTGTGGTGCGCATGCCGGCGCAGTGGCGCGCCAACCGGCCCTCGCGGGCCACGGTCAACGCCACTGTCGGAGGGCGCCAGCCGTCTCTGGTGGGACAGCACGCGCTGCTCGACTTCCAGGTGTCGGTGGCCATCGATGGCGAGCCGCTGACCGCCTCCGAGGTGGAGGGCCTGCTGGCCGACAGCCGCGGTCTGGTGTTCATCCGTGGCAAATGGGTCGAGGTTGACCCCGAGCGGCTGCAGCAAACCCTGACGCAGTTCCAGCAGGTCGAGCGTCTGGCCAGCGAGCAGGGCCTGGGCTTCCACGAGGCCATGCGCCTGCTGGCAGGGGCCGGTGCGGCCATGGGCGGCAAGGAGGTGACGATCTCGCCCGAATGGTCGCAGGTGAACGCCGGGCCGTGGCTGGCCGAGACTCTGGCGGGACTGCGCGGGCCACAGGGTTTGGCGGCGGTCGAGGCGGGCCCCGATCTGCACGCCACGCTGCGGCCGTATCAGCAGATAGGGCTGCGCTGGCTGCACCTGCTGTCGCGTCTGCGCCTGGGCGCCTGCCTCGCCGACGACATGGGTCTGGGCAAGACCATCCAGGTGCTGGCGCTGCTGCTGGTACGCAAACGCGCCGAAGGCCCGGCCCCGAGCCTGCTGGTAGCGCCGGCCTCGCTGCTCGCCAATTGGGCACAGGAGGCGACGCGCTTCGCGCCGAGCCTGCGCGTGCTGCTGGCACACACCTCGGAGATGCCGGCCGAGGCGCTGGCTGGACTGCCGGCCGAGCGGCTCGCCGGGGTCGATCTGGTGATCACAAGCTATGGCTCGTTACACCGCTTCGCCTGGGTCCAAGCCACCCCCTGGCGGCTGGCGATCCTCGACGAGGCCCAGGCGATCAAGAATCCCGGCACCCGGCAGACCAAAGCAGCGAAGACAGTGAAGGCCGGCTCACGCCTGGCCCTCACCGGCACGCCGATCGAGAACCGGCTCGGCGACCTGTGGAGCATCTTCGACTTCGTGAACCCGGGTCTGCTCGGTGGCCCAAAACCCTTCGCCAGCTTCGCTAAGCGCCTGGCCGACAGCCCCGGCGGCTACGCGCCGCTGCGCCGGCTTCTGCAGCCCTACATCCTGCGCCGGCTCAAGACCGACAAGGCGGTGATCAGCGATCTGCCGGACAAGATCGAGCAGAACGCCTACTGCGGCCTATCACGCAAGCAAGCGGCGCTCTACCAGCAGGCGGTGGGCGATCTGACCCGGGCGCTCGACGAGGGACGGGAGGGCGTGGCACGCAAAGGGCTGGTGCTGGCCTTCATCACCCGCTTCAAGCAGATCTGCAACCACCCCTCGCAATGGCTAGGCGACGGCGGCTGGGCCGAGGCCGACAGCGGCAAGCTGGCCCGCCTGCGCGAGTTGGCCGAGGTCATTGCCTCCAAGCAGGAGAAGATGCTGGTGTTCAGCCAGTATGCCGAGGCCACCGAGCCGCTCGCCGCGTTCCTAGGTTCCATCTTCGGGCGAGACGGTTGCGTGCTGACCGGGGCGACCGCGGTGAGGGGCCGCCAGCATCTGGTCGCCCGCTTCCAAGAGGACGAAACGGTGCCCTTCTTCGTCCTCTCGCTGAAGGCCGGCGGATCGGGCCTGAACCTCACGGCCGCCTCGCATGTAGTCCATTTCGATCGGTGGTGGAATCCCGCAGTCGAAAGCCAGGCCACCGACCGCGCCTTCCGCATCGGGCAAAAGCGCAACGTTCTGGTCCACAAGTTCATCTGCCGTGGCACGATCGAGGAGAAAATCGACGCCATGATCAGCGACAAGAAGCAGTTGGCCACCGACCTCCTGGATGCCGGTGGCGGCGAAGTGAAACTGACGGAGTTGAGCGATGCCGAACTCTTGCGTCTGGTCAGTCTCGACCTGAAATCCGCCACCAGCGAGGGATAGTCATGTACGACGGCTGGGCACCCTATGTAACTGCCGCCGAGCGCCGGCGCAAGGCCGCTGGCGAGATGGCCAAGTTGGCCAAGAAGGGGCAGCCCATTTCGCCAGTCGTCGTCCAGGGCCGTGCCATCGCCGCCACGACGTGGGGCAAGGCCTGGTGCGCCAACATGGAAAGCTACAGCGACTACTCCAACCGGCTGCCGCGCGGACGCACCTACGTGCGCAACGGGTCGGTGGTCGACTTGCAGATCGCTCCCGGCACGGTCGCGGCGCGGGTCAGCGGGTCGTCGATCTACCGCACCACCATCACTGTGCATCCGGTACTGAAGGCGAAGTGGCAGCAGATCTGCGCCGACTGCGCCGGCGGCATCGACTCGCTGGTGGAACTGCTGCAAGGGCGCTTCTCCAAGGGCGTCATGGACCGCCTGTGCCGCCAGGGCGATGGACTTTTCCCAGTGTCCAAGGACATCCGCTTCGACTGCTCCTGCCCAGACGGCGCCTACATGTGCAAGCATGTTGCCGCCGTCCTCTACGGCATTGGCGCCCGCTTCGACAGCAAGCCGGAGCTGCTGTTCATCCTGCGTCAGGTCGATCCTGCCGAACTGCTGAGCCAGGCCGGCAGTGGCGTGGTCACCGCCTCTGCGGCTGGCGAACGCACCCTGGCCGGCGACGATGTCGGCGCCCTCTTCGGGCTGGAGATGGATGGTTCTGTGGCGGCAGCCACGGCAGCCCCGAAAAAGCCGCAAGCGGCGGCCAAGCCGGCCCGTGCGGCGCGTGTTGCCGCCAAGCCGTCACCTCCAAGCGCCACGCCGGCGCGGGCGCGCGACCCGGCCTCCCGCCTGCTGGCCGCCTTGCGACAGGCAGGTTCGCTGGACAACGCCGCCGCCCGCGCTGCCACCGGTCTCGACGCCGAGGCGGTGAGGCCACTGCTCAGGCAATTGGTGGCGGACGGACATGCCCGGGTGCAGGGGCAGAGGCGCGGCACGCGGTATGTGGCGGTCGGAAAGCGCTGAAGGCATGAGTTTCATCGCTGCTGGCGAAATCCTGGGGGCCACGGCGCGGGTCCGCGCGCTGACCATCGCACGCCATCCTGTGCTGCCCGATGGCGGCTACGCGATGGTGGACGCCTACTGCACCGACCTCGCCTGCGATTGCCGCAAGACGATGATCCTGGTGCATCTCGATCAACGTCATGTCACGACCATCAACTTCGGCTGGGAAAGCCCGGAGTTCTACGCGCGCTGGTACGGCGCACCGCTCGACGGTCGCACGCTGGCCGAGATGCAGGGCCCATCCATCGATCTGAACAGCCCGGATCTGGTGCCGCCTGGCGCCATGTTGGCCTTCTTCTCCGCGCTGCTCGACGAGCATTACGTCGAACACTTGCGTTCGCAGTACGCCCGCTTCCGTGCCGCCATTGCCACACCAGCCGGCGCGCAGCGGCTGCTGCGGTGATCGGGACGTGGAGGCGATTCCCATACTAACCGACCCCGCCCTTGCGGCAGCGGTCAAAAGCTCGGGGACTGCTGCGGTCAGAGCCGATGATTTCGCGCCACCATGGCGGCAGCCGCTCGGCCTCCATCGTGACCTTCCCTTGCTTGACGCGCTCATCGCTGCGTTGCGGGGCGTAGATGCCGATGAAGATGAGGACGACGGTATGGCACCGGGCCTGGGCATCGCTGAACATGCCCAGCTCGGCGCCGACCGGATCGGAGAACACCGTCACGGTGATGAAGCTACGTTGGTGAAGGTGGGGCCCGGCGACCACCTGTCGCCAGTGAACTGCACGCCGTTGGCGTTCCGTTCAGCGTTGACAAGTTGACGATACAGGTTGCAATCCGCCAAGTAGGTCGGGTTGGCTCTTCTCTTAAGCTCCCGGTCTGGCGACACGGAGACGACGCGGTCACCGGCTCATGACGGCCATTTGCTGCCGGCCGCGACTGACCGCTTTCGAGCAGGCTAATTTCACCGGCCAGTGCCCTCGGTGGATATCGGTCAGCTTCCCTTACGTTCCTGAAGACAGTTGCCGCCGTCGACGACCATCAGTTGGCCGGTGATGTAGCTGGCCCCCGGCGACGCCAGGAAGGCGATCATCGCTGCGGTCTCGATGGCCGTGCCCGATCGCCCGAATGGCGTGTGAAGACCGGCTCGTGCCTCATCGTCGCTCTGGCCTTCGGTCGCGATCCAACCCGGTGCCACGCTGTTGATGACAACGTCGAATGGCGCCGCGTCCAGCGCGATGCTGCGGCTCATCGCCACGATCGCCGCCTTTGCCGCGCTGTACGCGGCTTCCCCGGGGTTGCTCACCAACGGGCCGGTCACCGAAGCCACATTGACGATGCGCCCATAGTGTCGCTGGATCATCCCTGGCAGCACGGCACGGGTCACGTTGTAGCAAGTGCCCAGATTCCGCGCCAGGGTCGCGTCCCAGTCTTCGTCGTCGAGCTCATGGAAGGGGCTGTCCACCTCCGAGACTCCGGTCTGCGCCATGCCGGCGTTGTTCACCAGGATGCTGATCGGGCCCAGCGCCTCCCGCGTGCGCTCAATCAGGGCTCGTGTCGCGCTGCGATCCATGAGATCGGCGACGAAGCCGTGTGCCACATGACCTTCGGCGCGTAGCGCTTCCGTGCGCTCAAAGATCCGTGCGCTGGTTGCAGTGATCGAGACCTGCGCCCCCATCTCGGCGAGCAACCTCGCCGTCGCGAAGCCAATTCCGGAGGCGCTGCCAGCACCGGTCACGAGGGCTACCTGTCCCTGGAGTGAGAAGAGTTTGTGCATCGGATCGAATGGTAACGTCCGGGCGAGGGCGTGGCGATGATCTGTCGTGCCGCAGGCTGCCGGAGGGCGGAGGGCTCATGTCGGCCACAGGCTGTCTTTCGTGAAGGTCGGCTTCAGAGCAGCGCGACGCGGCGTTACAGCAAGAGGAGTAGGTGCTTTGCGGATTTTCATGAGCCTTTGGGTACTTCTCGCCATAACCGGGTGTTCTAGTGAGACCCTTCAGCCAGTAACTATCAACTTTCAACCCCTGATGCAGGGTGGGACAGGCGCGCTTCGAGTCTCGACGGAGTTTGTCGTTGCAAGGACGCAAAGCGAGTGGGAGGTCGCCTGGCGGCTTCCGATCACCGATCAGCACGGCGCCTACTGGAGCGGTGCATCCGGCCCGCCAGCCGTTGATTTTGCCAAGGACATGGTGCTGGGCATCGTGTTCCCTGCATTGCCGAATGGCTGCACCTCGGTCACGATCACCTCGGTAAGGCAGATGGACGGACATCTAAACGTCGAATACAGCGGATATCGCCATCGCCCTGACGAAGTGTGCACGGCCGCGTTTCGCGCGCCCTACGTCTTCGTCACAGTACCGTTTGCAAAGGGCGATGTCAGGTTCGTCGAGATACCGGCACATTGACGCAATCGGCCACGAGCAGGGCATTCAAACGTGCCATGTCGATGTCGCCCGCGGCGTTCCGCAGAGCTGGTCCCGCAGACATCCCGAGCTCGAGGGCGAGCAACGGCGACTGAAGTTCCCATTCAGGTAGGCCAAGCAAACGCTCTGCCAACCGGGACAGTCGTTGCCCCTCCTGAGAGGTGATGGCGAAAGCCGGAGGTAGTGTCCTCCGCCTCGCAAAGACAAGCTCGCAGCCGCCAGGTGGTGTGTGTGCAGGTGCACCTTTCGAGTCTTCTGGCTTAGAGCAAGAGAGGGATGCCGTGGTCTGACGCCGAGGACTAAGTTCAGTTTGCGTCCTGTCTCGAACACGATTCAACTCCATAGGCATCGTCATGCAAGCTCTCGACATTCCTGCTCCTCAACCCCGCTTCGAGCTCCGCTTCACAAGCATTTCATTGAATGGCCACGCGTACGCGTTCCCATGCGATTCCTGCGGAAATGTCGACCTCGACAGACTGGGCGACAGAGCTCGTGCCTCATACCTGTTTGCACGCGCGTGCGTCGGCTTTGATCTCTACTGTCCGATCGTTCGGGTCGCGTCTCTTCATTGATTCGGGAGGAGAGTTTTCGGGCGACTCAAGACCGGACATCCGATCGACGCCTTGAAGTTGGCGTCGATCTGCAGGAGGCCCGGGTGAGCGGGCGAGATTGCGCTCTCAGCCGACCTGGAAAAGGCACCGAAGAGAGCGCCAAACTCTCCCATCTCCGAGACCCTAAACTCAGCAACAACGCAGCACGATAGTTGAACATCGCTCGTCCAAACGAGCAGATGTTCAGCGAATCGATTCACTCGCCACGAGCGACTGAGAGACCTCCGCGCAAGGTGTCAATTGCTGCTCAATGACGCCTTGCGAATTGTCGCGCCGCGTCAATGAAGAGCAGTCCGTTCGGAACACCATAACCCGTGGCGTTGTCCCAACCCACCGTCGCGGCGAGGGACGAGTCCAGTCCGAAGCCAAGCACGACATACCCTGGCTTGTATTCGACGCCCTGGTAGTCGAGCGCAACGTACTCCAGAGCACTCGCGAAGCCGGCTGTCTGAGACGCGGGAACCGCCAACATCTCCGCTGCGGTGTAATTCGTCAATACGCCCTGGAGCGTCACCTTTCCCGTCACGGATTGGCGCCTGCCCGCGACCGGCAGCACGTCTCGAATGGCGAAGGCGGGTAACGATCCCATCATCGGGGCCGCCTGTCCGAGAGGCTCGCCTGCCGCCTGGTCGGCGATCGCCCAGATTGCCGAAAAGATGGGCGTCGCAAGGCTGGTGCCGCCGACGGTGAAGAAATCGGTCGCACCGCTGTTGGGATTGGTCTCGACGACAATGGCGCCGGTCAGCGAATCGGCCATGGCTGAGATATCGGGTACCTGACGGCCGACGCCGGGCAATTTGCGCTGCCAGCGTGGCTTCTTCCAGAAGACGCTTTCGCCGCCGCCGCTACCCGCCACGAACGAATTCGTCAGGGGAATCGCCGCGGGAATCAAGATCGTTCCGAGCCCCGTGGTGTAGGTGCCCCAAGCCGCTTCGACAGGTCCACTGTCGCTCGGGATCCCGAGGCTGGTACCACCGATGGCTGTCGCATAGGGAGAGTCTGACGGCACGTTCGGTGCCCCGAGCGGGCTGCCGACGCCGTTGTCGCCGGAGTCGCCCGTCGCGACGTTGACGGACACGCCTCGGGCTGCCGCGAGCTCGATCACATGATTGAGTATCTGCGCGTCGGAAGAGGAAATGGCGGATTCCGGGTAGCCCCAGCTGTTCGAGATGACGCTTCCAAGATGATGGTCCACGGCATACTGGATGCCAAGCGCGAGGTCTGAGGGATCCTCCGAAGGCGTCACCACTAGAGCGATGCTTGCATCCGGCGCGATGGCATGCGCCCACTCCACGTCGAGCGAGGTTTCGAGCGCCCAGTCAGGATCGGTGGAAGTGGGTGCCCCGTCCGAATTGACGATATTGAAATTGCTCGCTGTTAGCGCAGGAAGGCCCATGGCCCTCGAGAACGTATTGGCGTCCGCGGTGATGGTGGGAGAGCCAAATGCGTCGACGATGACGATGGTTTCGCCCTTGCCTGTCCAGCCCAACGCGTGCGCCTCGGCAAGACCGTAATGGTCGATGACCTGCTTGGGCGTGTAGCCGCAGATCTTTCGCCCCAGCGTGGTCTTCATGTCCAGGTACGTCGGACCGTTGTAGTACGCATCGACTTCTCCACCCACGACGGGCGGCTTTCCGGATACTCCGAAGCCGCTCATGTGCACGGTGGAGGGAGCAGCGAAGCAATTGGTGGTGAATGAATCCAAAGGGTCAGCCCCTGCCGCCAGCACGGTGCCCGAGGGAACTGCGCGATGCAGGACGTCGGCTTGTCTCGTCACGAAAGGCCGGACCTTCGATCCGGACAGGCCCGAGACGCCCGCGATCAATTCCGCGTGGGCACCTTGGAAAACCGGCCTGCTCGTCGCCTTGAAGTAGCGTGTGGCTGCTGTCTGCCACTGATGGATCGTGGTGCCGAAGGCTGCCTGGACAGCGGCCCCCGAACCCGAGATCCTGATGAACGAACCGTCGGTGGCGATCTTGTCCACGTGCAACCCGAGGCCACTCAGCGAAGCGCTGACCGCATCGATACTCATCTTCGACGGCTTCAACGACGCGAGCGCATCCGGGCTGATCCAGTCGTGAAAGCCTGGCGACTCGGGGTCGTAGAGGTCAGCGACCTTGTCGTCCAGATCCTTGTACGTGCTGCCCTTCAACCAGACAGTGGCCGTGACGGTCGTCGCGGCGCTGACGACACCGATGTCCTTCGCAACGTCCTGCGATGCCAGCGAGGGCTGGCTGACCCCGGCGATGGCCATGGCAGCAACCGTGAGCCCGTAGCGAGTTGACAGGCGACCGTGCGCCGTCGCCGTCTTGAAGCACCGAGGTGTCGAAAGAGTCATCTTTGGAATCCGTAGTAGTTTGCGGGTTCACCAACGCGCGGGTGTGCGTGGCGCTTGGCACAGAGACGCGTCTTGGGCATCCCGTACAAAGTCGAGGGTAAGAGACGCGACCCCATGCTCACAAAGCCGAGATCGGCGTCGGTCGTGCCTGCGCGGGAGGCGGCAACGCACTCGTTCGCTGACTCCCGGCAGTGGCTGGGTGTCGTCGATGCGATCGCATGCTATCGATGAAGCATCCGACTGTGAATGTCCCTTTCGAGACCTTTTGGCTCTTCCTTGCGAAAGCCCGGCAAGACGGCCGGCGGGCTAGACACCCGCGTATCGAACATCGCCACCAGCACCTTCCTTTTAGTACCCGGACAGGTCGACAGCCACTGATCGGCACGCGACGACCAGGCGTCGGTCAAAGGAACTGCGGCGTCTCGATGCGGCCAACGACCCGCCGGAGCAAGTGCGGGTGGCCTGGCAACAGGATTTGCCAGCGCTCGCTCGGCTGCGCATTCGTCAGTGCGGCGGTCAGTTCATCGCAGTTGTCACTGGCATGGAGGGTCCCGAGCACGGGTGAGGAAGATGTCCGCCTCCATCGAAGCGATCGAACAAGAAATCGAGACGGACGAGTATTGGGATTTGGGCGCCGCGTCCAGAGAATCGAACGTCGGTGGCGTCTTCCCAGGGAAGCCATTGCGGTCTTTCAGGTGGTCGCACTACACGCAGATCCGACACATCGTTTCAATCTTCATGGATGCCCCTGCTACATATTTCGGGTTCGCCGGACCGAGCCGGTGCTAACCAAGCAGACTCGAGCGGTAGGCCACATCGGCCGGGATGCGCAGGACGACCTCGGTGCCCTGATCGGGTCGGCTCGACAGCTCGAGCGCGGCTCCGATCCGCTCGGCGCGTTCACGCATCCCCGCGAGCCCCCAATGGCCAGTGGCGCGTGCGCGCGCGAGCGTCGCGTCGTCCATGCCCAGGCCGTCGTCGATGACGCTCATCGCGAAGCCGTCGCGAGTGTCCGCCAGCTCGAGCGCGATGCGTCCGGCCTGCGCATGGCGGCCGGCGTTGAGGAGTGCCTCGCGGCCGATGCTGAAGACCTCGTCGGCGACGTCGGGGTCGAGCTCGCGCACGGCGTTGTCGGTGGCGTGCTCGAAGCGGACGCTGCCCTCGCGGGCGATCGAGGCACCGACGTTGATCAGGTCCTCGCGAAGGCCGGCCGTCGTACGGCCCGACCGGCGCAGGTCGCTGATGCGGTCGCGGCCCTCGGCGAGTGTGAGGTCGGCGTCCGCAAGCACGGCGTCGAGCTGTGCGCGCTGCGGATCGTCCGGGCGCAGACGGCGCGCGACGGCGTGCACCTTGAGGATCAGGGCCTGCGCGCTTTGCACGATCGTGTCGTGCAGGTCGCGCGCGATGCGCTCGCGTTCGGACATGCGCGCCTCGAACAGCAGGTTCAGCCGACGGCGCACGTGCAGCACGCGCACGGCGACCACAATCCAGACGAGGCCCGCGAGCGCGAGCGCGCACAGCCCGAGAAACGTGCGGGTCTGCACGAAGGCGGCCTGGATGGTGAAGGCCAGCGAAGCTTCCTGGTTGTTCCAGGGTTGGGCGACCAGGTGCGCCTGCACGCGGAAGCGATAGTCGCCCGGCGGCAGGTTGGTGAAGAAGGCTTCGCGTCGATCCTGGACGTCCTGCCAACCCTTGTCGAAACCCTCGAGCCGCACCCGGTAGCGGATTTTTTCCGCCGCACTCAGGTTCAATCCCTGGTAGTCGATGCGCAGCGACGACGTGCGCGCCGGCAGCGTCTGCACGCCATCGAGCGGGTAGCGCCGGCCATCCGCCGTCAGGGCACGCAGCATCACGCGCGGCGCCGAATTGGCGCGCACTAGGTGCGCCGGATCGAGGCCGTAGATGCCGGACATGGTGGTGGCCCAGAGCATCCCGTCCGTGCCTTCGACCAACGCGGGCGACGGTCGGATCGTCAGGCCACCTTCCAGGCCATCGCGCGCGTCGAACAGCTCGGCCGAGACCGCATGGAGGGTATTCGACGTCGCCGCCGCCACCTCGGAGGCCGGGATCCGCATGAGCCCCGTTGCGCTCAGGAGCCACAGGTCGCCATCGTCGTGCAAGACGATGCCCATGACGTTGCGCGGCCGCGTGTCGGCCTCGAACCGGATCGTCGTGAAGCGGTGGCCATCCCAACGCGCCAGGCCGCCGTTGCCGCCGACCCAGACGTGGCCACCCTGGATCTCGATCGAGGTCACGGCGCCGAGATCCAGGCCGTCCGGCTTCGCGAACCACTGGACCTGGGTTCCGGCCAGGCAGGCGATTCGGCCGTCCGGATACCCGAGCCAGAGACGCCCGGCGGAATCGCGCGCCACGACGAGTGCCACCGGCACTTGAGGCTGGAAGGTCCAAGTTCCGGCGGAGAAGTGATAGATCCCCTTTCGAACGATCGACGCCCAGACGCCACTGTGCCCATCGCCGGCCAGGCTCTGGAAGGCGGCGCCGTCGAAAGATTTCGGCAGCGCGAACCGTGTCAATCCATCTCCGACCTCCTTCCAGAGCGCGCGCGAACCGCCAAACCAGGCCGCTCCTTCCGTGCGAATACCGCTGCTCGCGTCCAGCGTCTCGTGATCGGTCTTGTAGGTGACGAACGCGCGATCCTTGTATTGGACGAATCCGTCCTGTCTTGACGATTCGCCGGGATCGAAGGGTTGCGCAATCCAGAGCTTGCCGAGATCGGCTGGCACGATCGTGGAAGCTTGGTTGCCCAGGGATAGAGGATGCGATGGCAGGGTCCTCAGGGAGACGAGCGCGGCCTTGCTGAATCGTTCCAGGCCGCTGGGGCCTCCGGCCCAGATGTTGCCGTCGCTGTCTTCGAGCAGACTGTACAGCCCGGCCTGGGGGTAGCCGTCGGAAGAGGTGAAACGGTCTGCGGGCCGGATTGAAGAAAGGGGGCGCGGCAGAGTCGATGCGCTGACACGCGAGAGGGAACTGTCCGCCGCTCTATCGACCAGCCAAGCCGAGTCGGTGTCGTCGATCAGGAACCCATCTGTCGGCGAGGGCCGGTTGCTCGGACGATGGGTCGCGTGGCCGACCAACCGTATCACCTTGTCCTTGTACGCCCAGATGTCGCCGGTGGAAGACTCGGCCAGACTGAAGTCGGGGTCGAGCGGCTGCTTGATCGGGACGAAGTCGTCGCGCCACTTGATCTTGGTAAATCCACCTTGCCGCCCGGTCAGCCAGAGCGTGTCGTCGCTGTCGATGAATTTGATGCGGACGTCTACCATCGAGGCCGGCAGGGGGACTGACTGCCATCGTCCGGCGACGAATCGCGCGAGGCCATGCGTCGTGGAGGCCCAGACCGTGCCATTGCTCTCGTAGTGGAGAGTGCGGACGCTGCCGGCGGGCAGGCCGTCGTGCTCGTCGTAGCTCGTCGCGCGGTCGCCCCTCTGGTACACGGCGCCGCCGAGCACGTAGCCGATCCACAGGCCGCCGTCAGGCGTCGCGCAGAGCGAGAAGATACCGGCCGAGTCCAGTTCGGGATGGCCCGGCAGGTCGACGTGCTCGAAATGCAGGGCGTCGAAGCGGTACAAACCTTCGGACGTCCCGAGCCAGAGCACGTCATCGGTGGTCTGTGCCATCGCCGCGATCGCGGCCGGCGCGCCCTCGGTTTCGGTCCAACGGTTGTGACGAAAGTCATGGATCGACACCACCCCCGGCGCCGCGGACGCCATGGAGGCGGCCACTGCCCACGCCAGGACCCACCAGCGCGCGGCGCTCAGCACCACCCGACGCAAGAACGAGGCGTCCCACCCGGCCGCTGCACTCATGAAGTCTTGCCTATTGCCGGGTCGCGTGCTCATGATCCGTTTCGAGATTTACCCATGCGGCTACGCGCGCCCACCTTGCGCGACGATGTGGGCACAAGTCTTCCGCTCGACGGGCTACGCGACAACCTTCGCCCGGGTGATCCAAAATACACCCATTCAGGTGATCAAGGGCCCTCGATGGCACTGGACTGCCCCGCATTCGCATCAACGGCAGCAGCGCGGCTGCGCCGCAAAGGGACATTGCAGCAACGCAAGGCTGGCGCCAGCGGAGCCGACTCTCTGTGAACTATTGGCGTCGGCATCGCTACACTCGACGAGAGGAGATGCCATGCGTCGAGCATCGATGCATCGCAGACTGCGGCCTATCCAAGCAACGTGCCCCAGCGGCCCTATGGACCAGAAATCGCCATCGGACATTCAGCCGGCTCTTACGACAAGGGCGGAGGATGTCATCCGCATCGGCCGCTGCGAGATCAGGCCGGCGACGGGTGAACTGGTGCGTGACGACACAGTCGTGCTGCTGGGCAGGCGTGCGCTGAACCTCTTGCTCGTGCTTGCCGAAGCCGAGGGATCGATGGTGACGAACGACACGCTCCTGAAGCGGGTCTGGGCTGGCAGCGTCGTCGAGCAAAACACTCTGCAATCGCATGTTTCGTCCCTACGCAAGGCGCTTGGACCAGATCGCGAGCGCCTCAAGACCTATTCCGGACGCGGCTACCTGCTGCAAACTGGATCGTCGGACGCCACTCGGACAGCGGTGCCGCTCAGCGCGCCCGAGACGTCCCTTTTGACTGAGCGACTTCCGACATCGCCCTCAACTCTCATCGGGCGTGAGTCCGCCGTTGCATCGCTGAGATCCCTGCTCCGGCAACCCGGCGTGATTACGCTGACGGGCCCTGGAGGCATCGGCAAGACCCGTCTGGGACTGGAAGCCGCGCGATTTGCGCGAGACGAGTTCCCGGGTGGCGTCTACTTCGTCGATCTCGCCTCCGTGGTCGACCCGAACGACGTCATCCCCGCGGTGCTCTCGTCGATCGGCACGGAGCACTTCCACGCTTCCATCGAGGACCGCGCAAGAGGCCTGGGTCGCGAGGCATCGCTGGTGATGATCGACAACTGCGAGCACGTGGTCGAAGTGGCCGCGGTAGCGGCCGAAGCGATCGTACGGTCAAACGACGCTGTGACCGTACTCGCAACCAGTCGCGAGACCTTGCGAGTGGATGGTGAGAGCGTGTTCGTGGTGCCGCCGCTCGATCTGCCGGAGCCCAATGAATTGGGTACGTCGACGCTGCTCGAATGCAGCGCCGCCCAGCTCTTCTTCGATCGCTCGGGGACAAGCCGCGCCCGTTTCCTCGAAGATGAGTCTGTCGGCACCGACATCGTACGCATATGCCGCCGCCTGGACGGCAACCCGCTGGCGATCGAACTGGCGGCCGCGCGTGCGGACAGCATCGGTATCGAGGAAGTCGCGACACGGCTTGACGACAGCCTCAGCATTCTGGTCGACGGCCGGAGGACGGCTCTGCCCAGGCACCAGACCTTGCGCGCGACGCTGGCCTGGAGCTACGGACTGCTCAATGACAACGAGCGCAAGGTCTTCAGGCGCCTCGCCGTTTTCGCGGGCGGCTTCACGCTCGCGTCGGCTTGCCAGGTTGTGGCGGGTGGAGAATTCTCGGAAGGCACGACGCTCGATCTCATCAGCGGGCTCATCAACAAGTCACTCGTTGCGAACGACTTCGACTGGCCACGGCGCCGCTGGCGGCTTCTCGAAACGACGCGTGCCTATGCACTCGAGCAGTTGCTGGAGTCAGGCGAGTTGGCGTCGGTTGCGAAGAGGCATGTTCTCTTTCTTACCGAGGCGTTCGATGCGTCCGCGCTGGCGACCAATACCGAGCTGCACCGCTTCGCATTGGGGTGCTTTCTTCCCGAGATCGACAACGCCCGCGCCGCGCTGAACTGGGCGCTCTCGTCCACGGGCGACGCGAAGGCCGGCTTCGCGCTCGCGTCTGCCGTGGCGCCGCTCATGTACGAGTTGCTGCTGCTTGACGAATGCGCCGCCACGGCGTCGCGCGCGCTGGATTCGAGCGGCTTGATGGGCGCACCTCCCATGCAGGAGTTGCGAATCCGCACCGCGATGGCAGCTTCTCTGGTGTACGTCCGCGGGCCGACATCCGCGACGATCGCCATGTGGACCGACGTACTGGCGCTCTCGCGCGAACTGCAGGCACCCGGCTTCGAGCTACGCGCGATCTGGGGCCTGTGGACATGTTGGATCTACAGCGGCTTCCCTGCGCTTGCGTTGCACTACGCCGAAGAGTACCGCACCTTCCTGGATCATCACCCGGACGAGCGTGCCGCTCCGCGCTGGGTCGAGCGAGTGGCCGGGATCGCGCACCACTATCTCGGCAATCACGCCGCAGCGCAGCATCACCTCGAATTGTTCATCAGCCGCTACGAGCACGGCAACCAGCTGGTGCCCCTCGGCAACCTGATCGACCATGCGACCCTGGCGCGCGCCTCCCTGGCTCGCGCGCTTTGGTTCTCGGGACTTGTGGATCGCGCGGCGCAGGTCGTGGAGCGCGCTGCCACCGAGGCGGTCGTAGGGAACAATCCGCTGACGATCTGCTACGTGATCGTTGAATGTGCGCTGCCGCTTTCTCTGCTGCAGGAGGATCGACCAGCCGCGCGTCGCTACTTGTTCATCCTGAGAACCGCGGCCGAGCGCCACGGCTCGATGTTCTGGAAGCTACTCGACCAATGCTATGCCGCGCTGCTGGAGCCAGAGGTCAACATCGAAACCTTGACAAGGCTTCGGCGCGGCATCGACGGTCTGCATGCGCTCGCGTTCGACACGTACAGCGTCGACCTGCGAAATCGGCTGGCCCACCTTCTGCACGGAGCCGGTCGGCGGGATGAGGCGCTTGCTCTCACGAATCGGACGCTTGAGCGGCTGCGCGCCCAAGGCGAGCCCGTCTGGGAGCCCGAGATCCTGCGCACGCGCGCCCTGCTGACGCTCGAATCGGGCATGCCGGAGGCGACGCACGACGCGCACGCCGACCTCATCAGCGCGCTGAACCTCGCTCGACAGCAAGGTGCGCTGTCGCTGGAGTTGCGCGTCGCTACGGCGTTGGCGCCGCTGTTGGCGAGCAGCGGGCGGACGCCCGAGGCCAAGCGCCTTCTGGAGGACGTCTGCGGTCGCTTCGTCGAAGGGCTGCACGACCCGGCCTTGCGAAATGCCCGGGCGCTGGCGCAATCATTCGCGTGAAGACAATCCGGGGGCTGCGAACGACGCTGCAGTGACTACGCCTACCACTGCGGCCAGGCACAGCCCGGCGGCCACCCACCACGCCAGTCGAAAAGAGGCGGTGTGCTGGACGATCGCGCCGGTCACCGCAGGGCCGACAACACCGCCGAGATTGGCGATGAGATGAGTCAGGCCGCTCGCACGCCCCACGCGTTCGACAGGCACCACATCCTGCACTACCGCCCAGAAGGACGTCCCTGTCGCAAACAGCGCGAACAAGGCCACCGCTCCGACGGCCATGGCGCCCGTAGCGGTCGATGCCTCAGCCAGCAACGCGGTGCCGACGGCGGCGATCGCCAGGCCGCCGACCTGCGGCAGCCAGCGCGACCAGAGCAGGCGATTCGTGCGACGGAACAGGACATCGGTGAGCAACGCGCCGGCCCATAGGCCTACGAACGCCATGATCCAAGGCGCCGAAGCGCTGAACGCAGCGGCGCGAAGGTCGAGGTGATAGCGCGACATGAAGAACGTGGGCAGCCATGACAGGAACAGCGACAGCAGATAGGTATAGGCGAAATAGGCCAACGCGTTCGCGACGAGCACCGGTTGCCACAGCAGACGCCGGCGCACCTCGGTGCGTTCCGGCGTCAAGGCCGTGGCAGGTCGGGAAAGCCCTGAGTTCTCCTGCGCTGCTTCGGTCCACGCCGTGCCGAAGCGGGCCCAGGCCACCGCGAAGACGAGACCCAGCGAAGCGACGATCGCCAGCGCGACGCGCCATCCCTCCTGCGCCACCAGCAGGGCCACCAGCGGCCCGGCGACGACGGCCCCGATGGGTGTACCGGAAGCGCCCAGCGCGATGGAACTCGATACCTCTCGCTTGGGAAAGCACTGACTGACGATCTTCGCAGACGTTGAGCCGAACGGGCCTTCCGCGGCGCCGAAAAAGACGCGCAACACAAGCAGCGAGGTAGTGTTCCAGGCCGTCGCCGTCAGCCCGCAAAACAGCGACCAGGCCACGATGGAAAGCGAGAGGACGCGGTGCGCCCTGAACCGATCAGCCGCCCAGCCACCGACGAAATTGAACAGCGCGTAGCCCAGGAAGAAGGCACTGAACACGAAACCAAGCGCAGCGCTGCTGAGGCCAAGATCCGACTGGATGGCCGGCGCGGCCACGGCGAGCGCGCTCCGGTCCAGATAGTTCAGGCCGCCGGCAAGGAAGAGCATCGCGGCCACGCGCCAGCGAACGGTCTGAATCAATCGGTGCTCCTCCATCGACGGGACTTTCCTGGACCAGGGGTCGCGGCAGATGGCCCGGCGACGACAGCATCGTATCGGTGCGACGGACCGTGGAGCGACGCGGCACCAGGATTTTTCCAGGAATTCTCCACTTGGCGCCCTTATCCTTCCGCTAGTCTGCATGCATGGCTTCCGATGCAATTCCTCCTGCACCCGGCCCGCGCCTGGCGAGGTTGGCGATCGCCAGGCTTGCCATCCTCTTCATGACCTATGCGGTGCCGGGGAATGCCGTCATGGGCAGCGCCGCGCTCGATTTCCGCGCCGAAGGACCCGGCCCTGCCCCCGCCACCACCGCCTGGACCAGACTCGTCCCCACGATGGACATTGGCGGAATCGACCCCGAGAGGCGCCGGACTGACGAAGCCGACCGCCCAGGGAACTCGACGATACGGCAACGGACTGACGAGCAGTTCGCGGACCGGGCGCCCGGCGAACCGCCGCTCCAGCCCGATGTGTGGTTCGGATTGATCGGCATCCTGGCATTGTCAGCATTCGCGCTCGGGGCCACACGCAAGGCTTGGCGCACTCGCGACGCCCGACTTGAGGAGGCGGCGCGACGATGCGAACGCGAAAGAATCGCGCGGACGCTGCACGACACACTGCTGCAGGGAACGCAAGGCTTCATCCTGCTGGCGGGAGCCGCCAGTCGCCAAATGGCGCCGAATGATCCAGCCCGGCCGCTGCTTGAACAGGCGCTGAGGCAAGCCGAAGCGCTGATGACCGAAGGGCGCGATCGTATCCAGCAATTGCGCGCGACGAGCGGTCCCGGCAGCGACCTTCCTGACAAGCTGGCGACGATCGGACGAGAACTTGCGGGCCAGAATCAGGAACGCTTCCGGCTGGATGTCGAAGGTCGGCCACGGCTGCTCCGGCCGAACACCGAGGATGAAGCGCTTCTTATCGGGCGCGAGGCCCTGATCAATGCATTCCGGCATGCCCGCGCGAGTTCGATTCGAGTGCGATTGCGCTACGCCGAGAGCCACCTGCAACTGACCGTGAGCGACGACGGCTGGGGCATCGGTACAGACGTGCCGTCACAGGGAGGATACCCGGGACATTGGGGCCTTCGTGGCATGGCCGAACGCGCCGCCCAGATTCCCGCGCGGATCGAGATCCGGGGAGGTTCCGGACGGGGCACGGCAATCGACCTGCACATCGCGGCACGCGTGTCCTACTGCTTGGAACCCGAGCTGGCGGGTCCAAGTCTGCCAATGTTCGAATGGTTTCGCCACGAGGTTCTGCGATTGGCCGCTTCGTGCGGGCAGCCAACCGACGCCCGCAAGCCTGGCGGCGCGGTGCAACGCGCGAGCTGAGTTCCAGGAACGACTTCTCGCGGCGAAATGGCGCGCTGTTGCTCAAGCAACGTCAGGCCGAGACCGCGCCGCCGGCTCCACGAACGAGTAACCCCGATGCGGCACGGTGACGATGTACCGCCGATACCCGCGACCATCGCCAAGCGCCTTTCTCAGTGCGTTCACGTGGACGGGCGGGTTGTTCTCGACGACGACGATCTCGCGCCAGCCATGTCGAAAAAACTCGTCCTTGCTGACGAACGTCCCCGCGCGGTTGACCAGGAGAAGCAGAATGTCGAACGCCCGGCTGCCGAGGTGGGCGCGCGCATCGCCCTTCGTCAAGACTCCGTGAATACCCGAAGACTGATCTGGGCAGCGCGCGGCGCGACCTTCTGGAGGCCGAGTCATTGGGTCAGCGACATGTCGGCCAGTGAAACGCCTCTTCGACGCCTTCTCGGGTCGTCGCCTTCCTTGTCCGACCGAAAGGCCGACTCAAATCACTCCCGATGTGCGATGCGCGCGACGTCGCTTGCCATGCAAAGTTGCCTGACTTTCAAGCGAGAGGGAGACACCATGCGATCCGCAGTCCGAGCCAAGTCCGCCTACCCGCCAGGCTTGACGAGTGAGCCGCATCCTCGCGGCATCCTTTCGCAGGCAAGGTCGCTCCTTCCCGGCCTGGCCCTGGCTGCTGTGCTGGCGGTCTGCGCGATCGGACTCTCGGGAGCGGCATGGCTGCAAGCCAACGGCATCGGTGCACTGACGCTGGCGATCATTCTCGGGATGATCGTCGGAAACACCGTCTTTCCGCGCCATTCCGCGGCCACCGAGGTGGGCGTGACGTTCGCGAAAGGGGCGCTGCTGCGACTGGGCATCATCCTGTACGGCATTCGCCTGACCTTCCAGGACATCGCGCACGTCGGCCTGCGCGGCGTGGGCGTCGACATGATCGTCGTGAGCACCACGTTCGGCCTCGCCTGCTTCCTCGGCACCCGCGTGCTCGGACTCGATCGAAAGACGTCGATGCTGGTCGGCGTTGGCAGTTCGATCTGCGGCGCGGCCGCCGTCATGGCGACCGCACCGGTCGTGCGCGCGCGGCCCGAGCAGGTGACCGTTGCCGTATCGACCGTCGTCGTCTTCGGCACCCTGGCGATCTTTCTCTATCCGGCGCTGTATCGGCTCAACGCGCGATACGGCTTCGTCCCGCTGCGGATGGATGCCTACGGGCTTTTCGCAGGATCCACCATCCATGAAGTGGCCCAGGTCGTCGCCGCCGGACACGCCGTGAGCGACCAGGCCGGCAACGTCGCGGTCATCGCGAAGATGGTGCGCGTGATGATGCTGGCGCCCTTCCTGCTGGCGCTCTCCGCCTTCCTGCTGCGGGACGTCGAGCTGGGCCGGCCCTCGGGCGTCGCCAGCGGCTCGGCAGGCGGCGCGAGTGCGGTCGTCATCCCCTGGTTCGCGATCGCCTTCATCGCGGTCGTCGGGCTGAACTCGCTCGGCTTGCTCTCGACGTCTTCGATCGCGGTCATCATCCAGGTCGACAACGCGCTGCTCGCGATGGCCATGGCCGCGCTCGGCCTGACGACGCATGTCACGGCGATCCGGAACGCCGGCCTGAAGCCACTGGCGTTGGCCAGTGCGCTGTTCGCCTGGCTCATCGCTGGCGGGCTGGCCATCAACCTGGTCGTGACACACCTCTGACGAGCGGCGACGAGACATCTCCCAGGCTGCCTCCGTCATTTCTTCAGGCCGTCGACCTCGCGGTGTCGTCCCGGCCGAAGATCTTTCGCGCCAACTCTCGCCAACGTGACCAGCGATCCATGTCCGCGTCCGGGTAGGCCAAGCCGGCGCCGGCCCGGAATTCGATTTCCGTCCCCGCGTCTGACGCGCTCCAGGCCTCCAGCCCGCGTTCGCGCATGCCGCGCAACCCCATCGGCCCGGCGCCTGGCCGTTGCGCAGCACTTCGGGATCGACGCCGCTGCCGTTGTCGCGGATCCGGACGCGGAAGTCCTCGCTCGCAAAGAGCAGTTAGACTTCCACCCGCTTCGCACGAGTGTGCCGAAAGGCGTTCAGCAGGGCTTTCGAGCCGATCCGGCAGGCTTCGACGGCCACGACTGCCTTGAGCGCCCGAGCTGTGCCGTGCACCGCGACCTCGTCGACGACGCCGTGCTCGGCCGAGAGCTTCTGACCGAGCCGCCGGAACCGCCGTCTCGATGTCCTGCGGTTCGGCCTCCTGCAGGCGCAGCGTCTGGACTGGCCGGGCACCGCCAGGGCCATGGCGACACCCCAACGCATCATGGCAATCAGTCTGCCTGACAGCTTCATGGAAGGCGCGCATGCGGCATGCGCAGCGAAGGCATGCCGCGCACGGGTCGGTCAGCGGCCGGAGCCATCGTCGTCGGGGGGCGCATGCATGGCGTTTCCTGCAATCGGTGCGAGGCCGGGCTCTCCGTCTCGTTGCTAGGGCCCGACAGCCCGGCGAGCCACCCCGGTCCCGGGGAATCGCCAACCACTCTTTCGAGTGATCCGATGCGCGCTGCGCATTGCAGCCCCGTGGCGGCCGTCCGGCGAGTCCGCGCCCTACTTCGTCGTCGCAGCAACCGCCGCGAGGATGACCGCTGCGACCTCCTCCGGATGAGACAGCTGCGGAACGTGGCTGGATGCGATGGTGGTGGTGGTCGCGCCGATCTTGCTCGCCATGGCGCGCTCGAGATCGGGCGGGATCATGCGGTCGTTCGAGCTGACGATGTACCAGGACGGACGCGTCTTCCAGGCGGCGACGCTCGGTCGATCGCCGAACGCCTTCGCCTGGAGCGGCCCCTGCGTCACCGCCATCACCGCAGCCTGCGCGGCAGGCACGTCCGGCGCGAAGTCCTCGACGAAGGCCTGCGGAGGCAGCGACAGCCAGCCCTTCGAATCGGCGACTAGGTGCTGGCCGCCGGGCGGCGGAGGGAAGTCCTTGCCGACTTCGCCGGTCGACTGGCCGGCGTCGAGCGCAAAAGCCGCGACGTAGACGAGCGCGACGACCTTGTCGTCCTGCCCGGCTTCGGTGATCACGGAGCCGCCCCACGAATGGCCAACGAGCACGACCCGGCCCTTCTGGTCGTCGATCGCCCGGCGCGTCGTCGCGACGCCCGAGGACAGCGAATCGAGGCCCATCTGGACCGCGGTCACCTGGATGCCCTTGGCCTGCAGGATCGGGATGACCTTGGACCAGTTCGAGCCGTCGGCGAACGCGCCGTGGACGAGCACCACCGAGGGCACGTCGGCCGCGAGCGCACGGCCGCTGACCCACAGCAAGCTGCAAAGCATCAACGACGAGAGGAAACGAAAAGTCTTCACGGTGGATCTCCTTGGAAGTTGAAGTCTGAGGCGCGAAAAGGCCGGTGGCAGACCGATGTGGACAGAGAAGAGTCTTTGTCCGGCAATCGCTCGACACATCTCCCGCGAGGCTGACGTCGCCTTCCTCCCTTCGTCGAGAGACCGGCGGCCACGGCGTCGCCAGAGCAGCGCTTGTGTTTCGGTCGTTCGACTGTCGGCTCTCCCGCTCGACACGGACGGCAACCAAAGGGCCGAGCAACGCGCCGGCCAACAGTCGGATGCCTGGATTCGAGGAGTCGATACGACCGGCCTCGTTCGATTCGAACGCTGCATCAGCATCAAAGGAATCGCGTGACTGCTCCACAGAAAGTTGCCGTCATCACCGGCGCGTCGCAAGGCATCGACGCGGCACTCGTGCGCGCATATCGCGGCATCGGCTACCTGGTCGTCGCCAATTCGCGCTCGATCCGCCAGCCGTCCGACGACGGCGTTCTCGCGGTCGCAGGCGACATCGGCGATCGCACGGTTGCGCAACGCGTGATGGCAGAGGGCATGGAGCGGTTCAGACGCATCGATACGTTGGTCAACAACGCGGGGATCTTCATCGCCAAGCCCTTCACGCTGTACACGCTCGAGGAGTTCGAATTGCTGAGCAGAACCCACCTCTCCGGCTTCTTCAATGCCTCGCAATTCGCCGTGGCGGAGATGGAGAAGTCCGGCAGCGGGCACATCGCCAGCGTGACGACGAGTCTGGTCGACCAGGCCAGTTCGAGCGTGCCGTCGGTGCTGACGTCCTTGACCAAGGGCGGCATCGCGGCGGCCACACGATCCCTCGCCATCGAATACGCGAAGCGCGGCATCCGCGTCAACGCTGTCTCTCCAGGCGTGATCAAGACGCCCATGCACGTGCCCGAGGCACACGCCATGCTCGCCGGATTCATCCGGTCGGCCGCATGGGCGAGATCGCGGACATCGTCAACGCGATCCTCTATCTCGAGACCGCGGAGTTCGTCACCGGCGAGATCCTGCATGTCGACGGCGGTCAAAGCGCAGGGCACTGACCCGCCATCCATCCACCGGAACCAGGACGTAACGCGTATGGTGTCGACCTCGGCAGCGAAGGCATTCACGAAGCGGCTCGGCATCCGCGTGCCTATCATCCAGGCTCCGATGGCCGGAACATCGTCCGCTGCCATGGCCGCAGCAGTCACGAACGCGGGCGGCCTGGGCTCGATCGGTATCGGAACGCTGGACATCAACAAGGCAGCGAAGATGATCGCCGACGTCCGTGCGCGAACGACGGGGCCGTTCAACGTCAACGTGTTCTGCCATCGGCCCGCGGTGCGCGATCCGGCGCGCGAGATGGCCTGGATCGAGCGCCTGCGCCCCGAATTCGACCGCCTGAATGCGACGCCTCCGACGCAACTCGGTCAGGCCTCGAGAGCTTCGTCGAGAACGAGGCGATGCTGCAGCTGCTGTTGCGTGAGCGAGTGGCCGTCGTCAGCTTCGTCGACGGAGTCTCCACGCCGATGCTGTCCACCTTTGCCGACGAGGCGCATCGCGTTGGCACCGAGGCCTTGTTGAACGCCTTCCAGCACGCGAAGGCGAGCCTCATCCAAGTCGAGCCGGCCTACGGACGACGGGAGTTTCGACTCGTCATACGTGACAGCGGCATCGGAATCGCCCGGGATGTCTTGCAACAGGGTTTCGCGCCCGGGCGGTGGGGACTGCGCGGCATGCGCGAACGCCCGGAGCGCGTGGGAACGCAACGCGCGATATGGAGCGCGAACGGCGCCGGAACCGAGATCGAGATGCGGGCGCCGGCGCGCAGCGCGTATTCGACGTCGAGCGTCGGCGCATGGGACGGGTTCCTCGCCAGGCTGCCGTCCCGGTTGACCGACGGAGTCGCCATCCGCGAGTCCTGCCCGCGCTTCGAGGTCAGCGACGCGCCTGCGCGATGAACTCGCTGGCGAGCTCGCCGATCACGACGCACGGCGCCATGGTGTTGCCGGTGGTCACGCGAGGCATGACCGACGAGTCCGCAATCCGCAGCCCGGAAACGCCGCGAACGGCCAGCGAGCCGTCGACCACCGCGTCTTCGTCGGTGCCCATGCGCGCAGTGCCCGACTGGTGCCAGAACGTCGTCAGCCCGTTGCGGAAGAACTGCGCCGCGCGCGCGGGAGAGATGTCACCCGGCGCGACCTCCGCTCCCCTGAAGTCCTTCAAGGCACTGGCGTTGCCGATCGCGCGCGCCATCTCGAGGCCGGCTAGAAGATCCGTCATGTCCTGCGGATCACCCAGGTAGTTCGCGTCGACGATCGGCGCGTCCGTCGGGCGAGTCGTCGCCAGCCAGACGCGGCCGCGGCTGGTCGGACGCATCCCGACGACCATCGACCAGCAATCCGCCGACACCTCGAGGTCGCGCGCATTCTGCGGCGTGATGATCGGGCTCTGGATGGCGTACGAATAGAAATTCGGGCTGTCGAGATCGGATCGCGATTTCCAGAAGCTCGCGACTTGCGAGCGCGGGATCGCGGGCGGCCGCTCGGCGCCGTTCTGCCAGACGCATCCGAACGAGACGTGGTCATGCAGGCCGCGCCCGACGCCGGGCAGGTGCTGGATCACCGGAATGTCGAGCTGCGCGAGGTCGTCGCCATCACCGACGCCCGACAGCATGAGCAGCTTGGGCGTGTTGATGGCGCCGAGCGACAGGACGATCTCGGCATTCGTCTTCACGCAGAAACGCTGTCCGCCGCACTCGAATTCGACGCGCGATGCGCGGCCGCCGTCGAAGCCGATCCGTTCTACCAACGCGCCAGTCAGCACCGTGAGGTTGGGCCGGTCCATCATCGGCCGGACGTACGAGCGGAAGATCGACCGGCGCGTGGCGCCGACGACGGTCTCGTCGACGAAGGCGCAGCCGCCATCGGACTCCATCATCGCGCCGTTGGGGTCGGGGAATCGACGCAGGCCCGTCGCCTGCGCCGCGGCCAGGAAGCGGTGCGCGAACGCGCTCGGATCCACCGCGGACTGGACCGACACCTTGCCTCGGAGACCCCGGTACTGCTCGGCACGCATGTCGTGGTACGCCTCGATGCGCGACTTGTACAACCCCAGCACGGACTCGTATCCCCACGTCGGGTTGCCCGACACCGCCGCGTAGTGATCCCAGTCGGCGCGATGCCCGCGCGACCACGTCGAGACGTTGATGCTCGCGCCACCGCCCAGCACCTTGCCCATCGAGTAGTCGATCGCGCGGCCGTTCAGGTGGGCATTGGGCACGCACCTGAACGCCCAGTCGAATTCCGTGCCGAGCGTGGCCGGCCAGAGGTTCGGATCCTGGATCAACGGGCTGTTGTCGTCGCCGCCCGCTTCGAGCAGCAGTACCGTCGTATGGGGATCCTCGGCGAGCCGTGCCGCGACCACGGAACCCGACGTTCCGGATCCGCAGACGATGTAATCGTAATGCGGCTTGATGTCCGCGGCCAGGCGCGCCTGGTTGGCTCGTGCGCGGGCTTCGAAGTCCGCGTCTTCTCGATTGATCTGCTGGTTCATCGCGATTCGCTCCAAGTCAATAAGTCCGGTTGCCGATGCCAGCACCGAGACCACGAGCTGATCGTTTCAGGTGTACTCGGCTCTCACATCCCCTGCCCGGCCGAAATGGGCGTCATCCCTTCGTGTTCGAGCCGCGATCAGGTGGCATGAAAGACTGCGACCAAGGGGAGTGGCTGGCTGTCGGAAGCCCCACCATAGTGCGATTCACGGTACCTCTGCCTCGGCGTCGGCGACGTTGAGCCGATGGCGCAAGAGGTCGAGACGCGCGAGTCATCGATGGCCACCGACCGCGTGAAATCATTCATCAACCGCCCTTTCCGGGCCTCGCATCCGCAGAGGACACCATGCCGAAGTTCGACTCGCAGAGAAGAAAGATCGTCCTGGCCGCCGCCTGGGCCAGCCTGGCGCTTGCCGCCGGCGCGACGCGGGCCGAAGGCAAGCATCGATATGCCGCCATCGTCTTCGACGGCTTTCCCATCTTCGATCTGCGTCCGGTCGGCGCGAAGGCCGAGGCGCTCTTCCCCGGCAAGGGGGCGGCGTTGACTGCGGCGTGGCGCACCCGTCAATTCGAGTACCAGTGGCTGCACGCGCTGTCGAACAGCTACGTCGACTTCAGGACGGCGACGGACGATGCGCTGGTCTTCGCGTGCCGGTCGATGGACATCCCGTTGTCCGACGCGGACAGGATGACGCTGGTCTCGATGTTCGACGCACTGGGCGTCTGGCCGGACGTCGCACCCGCCGTCGCGGCCATTCGGCGCGCGGGACTGAAGACGGCGATCCTGTCGAACATGACTGCCCGCATGCTCGACTCGGGCCTCGCCGAGGCCGGTCTCTCGAAGGCCTTCGATGCCGTTCTCAGCACCGATTCGATCCGATCCTACAAGCCCAGCCCGGCCAGCTATCGCATGGCGCTCGACACGCTCCGGCTTCAGCGGCAGGAGATCCTCTTCGTGCCGTTCGCCGGCTGGGACGCAGCGGGCGCCAAGACGTTCGGCTACCCGACGTTCTGGGTGAACCGGCTCGGTGCGCCCGCGGAGGAATTCGGCAACGAGCCCGACGGCAGCGGTCGCAATCTCGCGGACATGCTGGCGTTCGCCGGGATCCCGGCGAACTGAAGTCCGACGCTCAATGCGCGGCCGTCTGTACCTGGACCGACGCGCCGACGACGCCGTTGACCTGCGGTGCCACGACGAGATAGCGCCTGACGGCCGGCCGATCATCCTCGACGAGCTGGCGGATCGGTCCCACCACCCCGACGATGGCCGAGCCGGCCGGATTCGTCTTGAAGGCCGCGAGCGACTCGACCGGCACGCTGCCGTCCACATGTTCCGACAGCCCCAGCACATAGGTCGTGCCGGGCGCCAGCCCCGTCACGGAAGCCTGCACCACCTGCACCAGGCCCTGGTCGAACAGCGACACGCTCGTCGGCGCGCCGCCGCCCTTGCCGGCCAGGGTGAGATGCGTCGCGTGCCCGGCGCCGGCCAGCGGCTGCAGGTTGGCCGTACCGACACCGTCGGGTACCGCATCCGGCACGTAGGCGAGCGCCTGCGGCGCCTGCCCGATCGGGATGTCCTCGCCGATCACCTTGTTGGTCGCCGTGTCGATCGTGACCAGCGCGTCGCCGTTCTCCAGTCCCACGTAGATGCGCGAGCCGTCGCCCGACGGCCAGAGCCCGTGCGGCAACGCGCCGACCGGGATCATAGCGACCTGCGCGAAGTCGCCGTCGGTGCGGAACACCTTGACCTCGTTGAGCCCACCAATGGTCACGTAGGCGAACTGCCCTTTCGGCGTGCGCGCGAAGTTGACGTGGTTGGTGATCGGGCCGGTGTCGAAGCTCTTGATCACCGCGAACGGCGGATGGGCGTCGAACACCGTCGTGCGGCCGATGTCCTTCAGCGTGAACCACACCTGCTTGCCGTCCGGCGTGGCCGCGATGTTCGGACAGAACGGGCTGTCCTGCTTCACGTGGCCGACGATCTGGTGCGTGGCGACATCGACGACCACGGTCTCGGGGCTGAACGACGAACAGACGTAGCCGTACTTGCCGTCCGGCGAGAAGATCTGCATGCCTGGGCCGCCGGGCGTGGTGATGCGCAGCTTCTCCTCGTACGTCGCCGTGTCGATCACGGAAACGTAGTTCTCGCCGCGCACGGTGACCCAGGCCTCCTTGCCGTCCGGCGTGAAGAACACCTCGTGCGGCGAGCGGCCGACGTAGGACACGTGCTTGACGGCGTTGGTCTCGGTGTCGATGAACGTGACCGAGTTGGAGCCGATGCTCACCGCCGCGATCGTGTGGTGGTCCGGCGAGTAGCCGAGGCCGTGCACGAGCAGCGCGCCGCGATACAGCGGGCTCAGGTCCGTGGCCGACGGGTCGCCGAGCCGGATGACCCCGAGCAGCTTGCCGTCGGCGGGATCGGTGACGGAGATCGTGTTCGAGAACTGCTCGGCCGCGTAGACGCGATCGCGGTGGCTGATGGGCTGGTCGGCATCGGCGGAGGCGCCTGGCGCCTGGCCGGCCTGCGCGCACAGCGCAAGCGCCGAAAGCATGAAAGGGACGCACCGGCGTCCGAGGGATGACGAGTTCATGTCAATGTTCTCCTTGCATCATCGATGCGTGCATGAGCTGAGGGGTGGGTTTCGATCTGCAGACGTCCGACGCCGCGGGACCGCCGCGCGTCGCGTCGGGAAGATGAGATGCCGCCAGGCGCATGGCGTCGATCTCCTGGCGCTGCTCGACGATGATTTCCTGCGCCATGCGGCGCAAGGTCTCGTCGTGCCCGTAGCGCAACTCCGCCAGGGCCATGTCGATCGCACCCTGGTGGTGGGGCACCATGGTCGCGACGAAGTCGCGGTCGACGTTGCCGGACGGCGGGACGTTCATCGCGACCATCATCCTGTCCATGGCGCGCGCGTTGTCGGTCGTGAAGTCGTCGACTGGCTGCGAGAGCGTTTCCTGCGGCACGGCCTCGGTGCTCAGGGCCAGTGCCGCGAAGACCGCGATGGCAATCGTCGCGAGGATGAGGATGGATGGCCGCATGGGATCTCGCGATATCGCGCTCAGTCGAGGTAAGCGGGGAATGCGGGAAGCGACTGGAAGCTCTCGACCGAGTGCTGGATCACGACCCGCGCCTTGGTGTTCTTCACGATGGCCTCGATCCGATCCATCGACGCCAGCGTGTCCGCGCGGCTGGCGTTGAAGACGGGCATGCGACGGTTGGCCCGGTTCTCCGGCGAATGGAACAGGTCGCCCGACAGCAGCACGTAGCCGGAATTGCGCAGCTTGACGAGCAACACGTGATGCCCGGGCGTGTGCCCCGGCGCGGACAACAGGCGCACGGTGCCGTCACCGAAGATGTCGTAATCACCGTTGATCATCTTCACGCTGACGTTGGCGATGCCTGAGACCAGCGCCGGATTCACGCGCACCGGCGTCGGCACCGACTGCCAGAACGCCATCTCGCGGCTGTCGACGATCCACGTCGCCTTCTTCAGCTCGTTCGCGTTGCCGACGTGGTCGCCGTGCGAATGCGAGAAGGCGAAATACTGGATGTCGTCGTAGCCCAGGTGCAACTGCGCGAGCTGCGACGCGAGGGTGTGCGGAATGACGGCCGTGTAGTACGCCAGCTTCGTTCCTTCCGGTGGATTCGCGTACTTGTCGCCGAGACCGGCCTCCCACAGGAAATTGCCCGAGGGGTGCTGGATGAGGAAGCACGACGCCATCAGCGTTCCGGGGTGGCCGTCGTACTCGCCGGTGTCGGCGAACGGCGCGAGGTCGGCGATCTGCAGCCGTCCGCAATCGAGCGCGTAGAGCCGCACGAGCGGCGCGTCGGCCGCTCGCGCGGCCAGCGGCGCAAGAAGCCAGGGAAGCAGCGCGAAGGCCAGCGCGCGAAGAAGCAGGGCAATGCGGAACATGGGGACTCCTGTTGATTGGCATCGGTGCCGAATGCCAAGGCGCATCGCGCACCAGGGACTCGGTCCGTGGATCCCAGCGTAGGCATTGGCGCTTCTCGTCGACACATCCCGTCGGCCGGGATCCGCATGCCCCCTCGCGAGGACGCGCGCCCCCCTCAGGCGGCGCGTGCCAGGCCTGACGACCTCAGGTGGCCATTGCGAAGCAGGATCAGCGTCCGCGTCGTCGCGAATGGCGCATGGGTCGAATCCGGGTGCAGCCGCAGCCAGGTGCCCGCCGGATATCGCTCTTCCCCGCTGCGCAGTTCGCCCTCGAGCACGAGGATCTCTTCGCCGCTGCGATGCGCATGCAGCGGGACGGTGGCGCCCGGTCGCCAGCGCACGAGGCTGACGCCGTGACCGTCATCCGACAACGTCGCGACGTCCATCAACGCGGCACGCGCGGCATGCCATGACCGCGCACTCGCGGGGACGCGGTGCGTCCGTCCGCGGGCGGTCGACGGCTCGCAATAAAGAAACAACGTCGCGGGGCCGTCATCGGCCGTCAACAGGCCGCCTTTCGACCCGGACACGAAGTCGCCCTTCGAAAGGAGAATGCCCTCCGCGTCGCGAACGCTGCCGCGCAGCACGTACACGTCCTGCCGCCAGGTTCCCGACAACGCGAAGCGCTCGTGCGTCTTCAGGTGCACGACACCCGACCACTGCAACGCCTTCGCGTCGGTAAGGTGGGTGACGCGCGGACTCGTCGCCGAACCGCCCTCGAGGTCGATGAATTGACGTTCGATCATGACGCCCTCCGTCGATTTCAGACGCTGACGGCGCGCAGGCCGACCGGCATCGTCTTGAATGGAACGAAGCCCGGCAACCCCTCGACACGCCGCAGCCATGCGCCGATCTGCGCATAGCCGCCGAGGTCGACGTTGCCTTCCGGCGCGTTCGCGATGTACGAGTACAGCGCGAGGTCCGCGATGGTGGGGTTGTCCGCGGCGATCCACGACCGCCCGATCAACGCCTTGTCGATGACGTCCAGCGCCGCATGCGCTCGCGCGATCACTTCCTTCGGATCGCGCGGCGCGTTGAACAACACGATCGAGCGCGCGGCCGCCGGCCCGAACGCGATCTCGCCCGACGCGACCGACAGCCAACGCTGCACCGCCGCGGCCGGCGCCGCCGCCTCGGGCAACCAACGCGTGGCGCCGTACTTCTTCGCCAGGTAGACCAGGATGGCGGTCGAGTCAGGAATGATCTCGTCGCCATCGACGAGCACCGGTACCTGCCCGAACGGGTTCAGCTTGAGGTGTTCCGACGACTTCTGCTGACGCGCCTTCACGTCGACCTCGATGGTCTCGTGAGCGATGCCCAGGATGGACAGGAACAGGCGAACGCGGTGCGAATGCCCGGAGAGGTGAAAGGAGTAGAGCTTCATGATGTCCGTCCGTCTGGTGGAATGAAGGTGGGTGTCGAGGCAAGCGTAGTGATCGAACGCTTCGAGCGGAAACCCCGAAACGCTGATGACGCCGCCACTCGATCGGGTAGGAGAGACGCGCGTCGACCCCGCCGGCATGGCGACGACTGCCCCTTCGGGATGATTTCGCGCGGAGGCACATCGCCGACGATGAGCTCGCCCATCGGGAACAGGCAGGAGATGCTCATGGCAGACCGGACGATTCGCATCGACGCACGTCGAGTTATCGGCGACGAATTCGCCTGCCGGCGATGCGCCTGTGCAGGCGACGGGACAGGATTGGCATCGAGCTCCCTGGACGACGCGTTCGACGCGTTCCGATCGTTGGGTGGTGTCCTGGGCGGCGACGAGCTGGTCGCGATGTTGCGACCCGTGCGCCCGCAGCCGATGTCGTGGATCGCGCGCCTGATCGTCAGCAGAGGCATCGTGAACTTTTCCTGGCACGCGCGCACGATGATCCCGATGTTCCAGTTCGAAGGAAGCGACCTGCGGCCGCGATCGGCGGTCGACGCCGCCATCCGCGAACTCGTCGACGTGTACGACGACGAAGAGATCGCCTGCTGGTTCACGCGGCCCAACGCCTGGCTGGAACGCACGTCGCCATTGGCCGCGCTGGCGACACGGCCCGACTCGCTGGTGTCGGCCGCGCGCGCCGACCGCTTCGTGGCCCGCGGCTGAGCGCAGACGACGGCCCCGTCACTCGTCGCGACGCCTCTCGCTGTCGACGCCGTTGCGACGAAAGGTCGCCGGCGACACCGCCATTGCACGACGGAAGGCCTTGCTGAAAGCCGCTTCCGACTGGTAGCCGACCTCCGTGCCGATGTCCGCCACGCCGCGCTTCGTTCGCTGCAGCAGTTCAGCCGCCCGCGACATCCGCGTCTGCAGCAGCAAGCCGCCCGGCGTCATGGCCGAGGCTTCGCTGAAGCGTCGCGCGAACGTCGCACGCGACATCGCCACGAGCCCGGCCAGTTGGTCGAGCGTCCAGGCGCGTCCGGGTTCCTGCAGGATGGCTTGTACCGCCCGCGCCAGCCGGGCATCGCCGATCAGTCGAAGCAGGCACGGCGACAGGCCGGCGCGCCGACTGCTGATGCGCATGGCCAGCGTGAACAGCGCCGTGCAGAGCGACGCGACGATGGCCACCGCACCGGGCATGTCGCCCTCGACCTCCGTCCTGATCAACGACACGAGAAGCCGCAGATCGGTGTCGCTCGTCACTTCGGACAGGGAAACATGCAGGACGGTGGGCAAGGTCTCGAACACCCGGTCGACAGCGCTCGAGTCGTACGAGAACCGCCCGCAAAGAAGGTCGAGCTCGATCTCGCCCAGTTCGCTGCGACGCAGTGTCAGCGGCCCGTTCGAGGTCGTCGCGACGCGATGCGAATCATCTGGCTGCGATCCCACCCTGACCCGATGAGCCAAGCCACTCGGGAAGGCGACGAAGTCGCCGGCTCGCACCTCGATCGGCGCCATGCCCTCGACGTCGATCAGGCAGTTGCCGCTCAAGGCGACATGGAACACGATCTCGTGCGCCGGCGCCGGCCCGTGGTCGACCGTGACGCCCTCCGCGAACTGGCAACGCAGGTCCAGGGCGGCTTCCAGCCTCACGATCCGCACGAGTTGACTCAGCGCATCCATATGTCGCCCCGGAGCAGCGGTGTCGACCTGTCAGGCAGGTGTGCGGGCGTTGTCGCGCTTCGGGCCCTGCGCAGCCGCATCGGCCGACACGACGTTCGAGGCATGCGCATCGATGGCATCGAGTGCGCGCGCCGAGTACACCATCGCCGCGCCCGCGTTCAACGCGACGGCCACGCCGAGCGCCTCTGCCACTTCGTTCTTGCTCGCACCGAGCTTGACAGCTTCGGCCGCGTGCACCGTGATGCAGCCGTCGCAGCGCGTGGTGACCGAGACCGCCAGTGCGATGAGCTCGCGCGTCTTCGCATCGAGGTGGCCGGTCTTCTCGCCGGCCTTGGACAGCGTCTGGTAGCCCTTGACCGTCTCCGGCGACACCGAGGCGAAGTCGCCGATGCGGGCGACCAGCTTCTTGCGATAGTCGAGCCAATTCAACATGAGAATCTCCAGTTCGTTGGGCCCGAGGACATTTCGGCGCCGAGGCACCTAGTTTGAGGCGGTTGGTTGAGACTTCCAATGCCGAACAATCTCGATTTCATGTTCCATCGTCTTACTTGGATGAGCGCAAGGCAAATCGATTGCGCTCGGAGACGGAGGGAAGAAGGCCTTCGAGCTGTCATATCCACGCTGGCTGCGTTCACCCGAACGCCACGCGGACAGGCGGCGAAAGCAGTGCGCCAGGCATCGGCGCAGGGAAGTGGCGAGACGCCGCGAACTGCTGCGGCGGCGGGTCGATGCCGGTCGGCCGACGCAGCAGCCCACGCCGATCCGCGGCCGCGATGGCTTGCGTCCTGCTGGAGACGCCCAGCTTGCCGTAGGTCGACTTGATGTGCGACTTGACGGTACCGATCGAGATGTCGAGCTGGCGTCCGATGGTCTTGTTCGGTTCGCCGCGGACGACCAGCGCCAGCACCTGTGCCTCCCGCTCCGTCAGGGCTTCGAACGACAGGCTCTCGGCCAGGCGCGCGGCCGCCTGCGGGCAGAGGTAGCGACTTCCGCGCTGCACCGCGCGAATGCCTTCATCGAGATGCTCCAGTTCGAAGCCCGGGACGAGATAGCCGCGCACGCGATGCGAAAGCGCGTAGCGAAGCTCCCACTCGCGATCGGCACCGGAGACGATGACCACCGGCGGCGATGCCGCGTCGCGCGCGCCGCGGTCCGCGAGGACGACGCCGGAATCGTAGTCCGCGATGATCACGCGCGAGAGAACGTGCTGCTCCGCGAAGTCGTCCAGCCCTTGCGTGCCGGCCGCGGCCAGGTTCACCACGATGTCGGGCGTGCGGCCCAGCGCGGCGACGAGACAGGAGCGCACGAGCGAGTCTCGATGCGCGATGGAGACGAGGATCGGTCGGTTCTGTGTCATGGCGATTCTCCGTTGGTCAGCGACTGGTCGCGTTTGGGCGCGATGATTGCCAGATCGTTTGTTGAAGCGTATCGATCACGCTCCCCAAAGAGAAACCCCGAAGCGCTGAACTTGCAGCCACTCGAACGAGTGAGCCGACACTAGCTTCCCACGAACGAGGGAATTGGTGCGCGCGAGCACTTGCAGGCGAGCGGCGGCGCCGGCTCCCAGTCTGGGTCACCCATGGCGGTGCCGGAGTGCCGTACAACTCCGCACTGCACTTGGCGGGTGCCAACGGGCGCTACTTCACCGCAGGCGTCGCCTACAAGTTAGCGCGTCCGCTCAGACCGGCGAATCGATGATGCCGCGCTTGACTGCGATCATCACGGCGTGGGTGCGGTCGTTGGCCCCGAGCTTGCTGGAAATGTTCTTCATGTGCGACTTCACCGTGTCCTCGGACAGGCACAATAGCCTGGCGACGTCCCGGTTCGAATTGCCGGCCGCGACGCGCTTGAGCACCTCGAGCTCGCGCATCGAGAGCGCCGACTCGATCATGTGCTCCGCCAACTCGCCTGCGATCTCGGGCGGGATGTAGCGCCGGCCGGCATGAACCGCCCGCAGAGCATTGATCAGTTCGGTACGCACGGAACTCTTGAGCATGTAGCCGCTCGCGCCGGCCTTCAGCGCGCGATAGGCCTGCGCGTCGCCGCGATAGGTCGATAGCATGATGATGCGGGCATCGGGCCATTGCTCGACGATGGCGGAGGTCGCCATCACGCCGTCGACATCGGGCATCTGCAGGTCCATGATCGTCACGTCCGGACGCATCTCGCGGAAGCTGTCGATGGCCTCGCGCCCGTTGGACGCCTCGCCCACCAGCGTCATGTCCTCCTCGCCGGCGATGACAGCCGCGATGCCTGCGCGCAGCAACGGATGATCGTCCACAACCAATACTTTCATGGCGACTCCGTTCGAAGTGGCTGGATCCTGCGAAAGATAACCCGAATGAGAAGGGGTGTCGATACTCGAAAGGGTGAGAACCGTGCGGTCAGCGTCCTCAGAAAATCAATCATCGCGCTCGTGAGGGAACGCAGCGCGGGCATTGTCGGTACGAATCGGAGCAGTCGACCCCACCGTCACCTCGACCGAGGCGGCAGGTCTCTTCGTCAGAATACGCCACGGCCACGTCGGGGCGCTCGGCCATCAGCCTATCCGCATCGCGCTTGTCTTCGAGCGTCGCGTGCGCCGGCTCACCAGTGCCGAGACGGGACGTGGCGGCCCGCACCTTGAGCGCGCGGCCCTACGTGCTTTTCAGCAAGGCAACAGCACGGATTGCACGAAGGCGTCGATCGCAGACCTGGACGCGGCAGATCGGTGTCGAGATGACCACTAGCCCTTTCGAGCTACTCCTTTTCAATTGAAAGCGCACTCATACCCTAAAGAGTGATCCGGCCGACACCGGAATTCGGGTATGCCGCGCCCGCGCATCGACCTAGCATTCAGTGATGCAAAGACTCTTCTCGATGTTTCCAAAGGGCGCACCGGGACTCGCGCTCGCGCTCATACGCGTTGCGCTCGGATTGAGCTTCGCCGAAGAGCACTGGCTGGCTCCGGGTGCATTCGACCAGCGCTGGATGCTGGTCGGTTCGGCCATCGTTGCCGCCGGCCTGTGCGCCGGGCTGTTGACGCCCGTGATGTGCGCCTTGTGCGTGATCCTGGAGGTCGCGACCTGGACCACGAGCAGCCTGACCTGGCAGGAGATCCATTTCTGCATCGTGCTCGACGCGATCGCGCTCGCGCTGCTGGGTCCAGGCGCGTATTCTCTGGACGGACGCGCGTTTGGTCGTCGCAAAGTGATCTTCCCCGCCGACCCGCCGGGGCGCAGGTAGCCGCATCAACCACGCTGGAGACGACGCCATGAGCCCTGCCATCAACGCGTGCTACGTCGTCGAGATCGTCAGTCCGGTCGCCTTCGACGAGACGGTCGCGCGGCTCGTCGCCGCGATCAAGTCGGCCGGGCTGCTGCTGATCGCGCAGTTCGATCACGCCGCAGGCGCGCGGGTCGCGCGGCTCGAGATGCCGCCGACGCTGGTCCTGGTCTACGGACATCCGTTGCGCGGAACGCCGATCATGCAGTCCGTGCCGGTCGCCGCGCTCGACCTGCCGCTGCATGTGCTCGTTCGCGAAGACTCGCCCACGCGGACCATCGTCGCCTTCCATCCGATCGTGGCAATGCTGACGGCCGTCGGCGTGGCCGAGGACATGGCCCAGCGACTCGAGCCGGCGCAGCAGTTGATACGCGACGCGCTTTGCCGCTGAAGCGGCCGGACGTTTCGGCCGGCCACGCGATCTTCAGGCCGTCAGCGCCTTCAGCTCGCCGCGCGCCACGCCGCTCAGCGTGCGCCAGGCCAGCCAGGCGATCACGATCGTCGCGAAGGCGAGCAAGGCCCAGGCCACCGCATCGGCGACCGGACTCTGGAAGGCCTCGACCATGTGCATGCCAGCGATCGCCATCGAGGCCAGCGGGAAGCTGACGGCCCACCAGCCGACGCGGAACGGACAGCAGCGCAGCAGCGAGCGCAGCTGTCCGACCAGCACCGCGAGCATGAACAGCGCCAGCAGGTACAAGGCCTCGGCGAACGTGTCGATGCGGCCGACCGTCACGACGTACGTGGAGACGCCGACGGAGAATGGCGCCAACAGGATCAGCAGCGTGGGTTGCAGCGCCGGCGGCATCCGCGGCTGGAACATCAGGCGCGCGAAGATCAGCGTGAAGAGCGGCACGGAAAAGAACAGTCCGATCGCCAGACCCACCAGGCGCAAGACCTGCAGTTCGGGCGGCAGTTCGAGCACCGGCATCGCGAGCGGGACATCGAGCAGGCCGACCACCGGAACGATCCAGGCGGGCGTCGCATGTTCGGGTGCCTGCAGGTTGCTTATCCAGCGATCCACCATTCGCCACGCGAACAGGATCATCGCCACCACGCCGATGGCCCAGATCGCTTGCGCCAGCCACAGCACCACCGGCGCGATCACCAGCGGCACCAGCAGCGCACTGATGATCAGCGTGCCGAACAGGTTGCTCGCGATCGGGTGGTTGAATTCCGTGCGCACCGCATCGGTCGAGAAGAAGAGCTTGACGCCGTAGGCGCAGAGCAGCGCGATGAACGCCACCACCGCGATGGCGCCGATCACCTGGTAGATCCACGCCGGTGCGCCGAAGCGCGCATGCGCGAGGTGCCACGCCGAGCTTAGACCGGTCAGCCCCATGATCGAGCCGAAGAGCGCGATGGGCAGGTACTGCAGCGGCCGCTCCGCGGTCGGAACAAGTGTCGTCGAGGTGGTCATGTCATCTCCCGCAATACGCCAGCGGCGCGTCGTTCGATGCTACGAGCCGCGAACACGCGACGCAATCCGCGTCCAGGCGATTGACCGGCCACCCTTTCGAGTGATCAACACCTCTCCACGCCGCCCGAAGCGCCCAAAAAAAAGGGAGGGCTTTCGCCCGCCCGTCAAGACAAAGAGAGGGAGTCTCTAGGTCAACATTTTCCCTGCGGACCCCCTGCCTCGATCGCGACGATCTCGGCAGGCTGATCCAGGATGCCGGCGGCCATGGCCAGCACGACGGCGTGCGTGCGGTCGCGCGCCTCCAGCTTCCTGATGATGCTTTTCACATGGTTCTTCACCGTGCCTTCCGAGATGGAGAGGCTGTCGCCGACCTCGCGATTGCCATTTCCCAGCGCCACCAGCGTCAGCACCTGCACCTCGCGGCTGCTGATCTCCTGGACTGCGCTCGCAAGCGATTGCGACGGCCGGCTCGAAGTCACCGGCCCTCCGCTGGAGTCGGCCGGCGAGTCGGGCGACGCTTCGCCTGCAGCGCGCACGCGCAGCCCGTCATCAGAAGCTGTCGGTTCCACGGACGTGGTCGGTGCCCGGCCAGGACGATCCGTCGGTCGACAGCAGCCCCTTCGCGTTGCGGTGGCAGTAGCTCGCGAAGGTCGTCGCGTCGCCGAAGACGGTCGGGGCTGCGTGCGCGCCGATGTGATCCTTGTAGGCGATGGACCAGCCGTCGAGCTCCAGCGTCAGGTTGTCGATCGGCTCCAGCACCACTCCGAGGGTCGCGTCCTGCGACTTCTCGGGCCGCAGCCTCTTGTTGCCGCTCGTCAGCGCCATCAACTGTTGCCTGAACGCGCTGTCGTAGTCCCAACCGCTGGAAGGCGTGGGAAAGCGTCTGCGGCAATCTCGACATTTAAATGGTTTCAAATATAAAATAGCGGCCGGACCGCGCAGGACTCGAGTTCTTACTCCTGGCTCGAAGATCGCAACGATTCGATCGATTGAAGGGAATTCGGGATCAACAGGACATCGTCGCCAAGGGATATGGGCGAGCCATGCCTATTCGAATCGATGTTGGTCGAGCGATATTGAGAGCAGGTGTGATCCGAGCTAAGCGGGCGATTGCCGCCAAGCCTGCCACGAACGCCATGCGACGGCGCTACCGTCCGAGTCGCTCACTGTGCCCGTCCGGGCAAGGGGCGACTGCCCCAAGCTGCGGTCGATGATCGCACCCTCTTCTTCAATTGACTCATCTGGATATCAAGCAGGCACGATACTAGTCACGAAAAAATCTCTCGTGAACGTCTCTTTGGAGACGTTTGAAGTTTTCTGGATTGAAATACAAAAACTAACCCCCAGGCGCTCGAGACAATATTCAGGCACTCACGGCCAAATCATATTCAGAATCCGGCGATCGCTGAAGACTCGAGCGTCTCGAACATCAGCGCGATCGTCTGAAGCCGGTGTCGAATGCTGCCCGAAGTCACCGTACGGCCAGGAGCCGGCGCGGACAAGGCCGCGCCGGCCGCCTCAGGGCCTCGGTGCCCTCACGTCACGCAGCGGGCGCCAGCGACGCGGGGCCACGCGACGCCTCAACGATGCCGCGCGAATTGCCGGGCCGAGTCGATGAACAGGAGCCCGTTCGGAACACCGTAGCCCGTCGCGTTGTCCCAGCCCACGGTCGCGGCCAGGGACGAGTCCAGGCCGAAGCCCAGCACCGCGTAGCCCGGCTCATGCTCCTGGCCGCCGAAGTCGGTGGCGGCGTAGACCAGCGCGCTCATGAAGCCGGAGGTCTGGGGTGGCGGCACCCCCAGCAAGTCGGTGGCCGAATAGTTCGTCAGCACGTTCTTGAACGACACATCGGCGGTCGTGAGCTGTTGCTTGCCTGCGACCGGCAAGATGTCGCGAATGGCAAACGCCGGCAGCGACCCCATCAGCGGGGCCGCCAGCCCCAGGGACTCGCCGGCGGCCTGGTCTGCAAGCGCCCAGATCGCCGAGAAGACAGGTGTCGCGAGACTCGTCCCGCCGATGACCGCGAACTCCACGACACCCGTGTTCGGGTTGGTCAGCACCACGATGCCCCCGGTGAACGGATCGGCAAGCGCGGAGATGTCCGGCGTCTGGCGGCCCGTTCCGGGAAGCTTGCGCTGCCAGCGTTGAGGCCACCAGACAGTAACGTTCGGTAGGGCCGAGACTGCATCGACCTGGCGCGACGAACGCCATCGCGTGCTGGGGAGACCTTCAGAGATCGAGCGCCAGGCCCCCGGTGCCGGCGTCCGCCATTGCGGGCACCGAACAGCAGATCAGTGCCGTGCCGGCGGGGCCGCCCGGCGTCGCGCGTCCGGGGTAGGCGACCGCGCCGGAATGCAGCGTCGTGCGACAGGTGCCGCAGGTTCCGTCGCGGCAGCCGTAGTCCGGCTCCAGCCCGGATCGCTCCGCCAGTTCGAGCAGCGACCCGCTGCCGGGCGTCCACGTCGCAGTCTTGCCGGTGCGCACGAAGGTCACCGGCGTGTCGACGACCGCAGCCTCGCGGGTCGGCGTCGCGGGCGAGTCCGACGCCGCGCTCGCCCTGCGCTTCAGCGACGACGGGCCGAAAGCTTCGGCACGGATCCGATCGTCGGCGATGTTGAGCGCCCGCAGGCCGTCGTACATACGCTGCATGAACGCAGACGGACCGCAAAGATAGAAATCGTAGTCATCGAACGGCAGGCGCCTGCGCAGCACGTCGATGTTCAGATGCCCCTCGAACTCGTCTGCGACACCCTGCACGTACGCACTGCGCGGGCGACTGAAGACGCGCGTCACCGTGATCCCGCCGTTCGACCGAACCTGCAACGCAGCGAGCTCGTCGCGAAACGGCATTGACTCGCTGTCGCGAGCACCATGCATGAAATGGATCCGACGCAACTTGCCGAAGCGGTGGTCCGCCTCGATGAATTGCTCCGCCATCGCGAGCATCGGCGTGATGCCGATGCCCGCCGACAGCAGTACCACGGGACGCGGCGAGTCGAGGTCGGGGACGAACTCGCCTTGCGGCCCGCGCACCTCGACGATCGCGCCCTCGGTGAGCCGTCGACGCAGTTCGCGCGAGCCGGTTCCCGATTGCTTGACGCTGATGCGGTAGCCGCCGCCCGCGGGCATCCGCGACAGGCTGTAGCTGCGAATCAGCGGCTCGCCGCCAGCGGTCGTCTCGACAGGCAGTCGCAGAACGAGGTGCATGCCCGCATCGCCGGGTGCGAAGTGATCCGCAGCGACCGGGTGCAACGCGTATGACCGCACGTCGTCGGTCTCGTCAACGATGCCATGGACGCGGAACGGGCGCCAACCGCGATTGATCGACCGCTCGCGTGCCTCCGTCCAGGTGCCGGTGAGTTCGGCCTCGGCCGACTCGTCGCGTACCGGACCGCGCCACCGCATTACGGCACGCCGACGCACGACACGCTCGACATGAAAGCGCCACAGCCTCTGCGCGCCCTCGAACGCCGCCATCCGCGGGCTGTCGAACAGGACCTCGACCGAGCCGCTCAGTTGCAGCAGGTCGCCGGTCGCGAAGTCCGGGAAGAGCAGCCCGGCCTTCGGATTGACGAGGAAGTTGCCGAGTGTGTTGAAAAACTGGTTGCCGGCGAAATCGGGAATGGTCAGCCAGTCGCCTTCGACGTCGACGAAGCCGGGACGGCCTCCGCGGTGCGACACGTCCACGGCGCGCGCGGGCTCCTCCGCGAAGCTCGCCACGAAGAACGTGCCGCCGCGCTGGATGACCGCGCGAGCCTCGTCGTCGAGCGAAGCCATGCGTTCGACGAGCAGCGTCCGGCGCGGATCGTCGGAAGCGTGAACGAGATCGCGCGTGTGGATGTACTTGGGACAATTGCCGTAGGCGCGATCGACTTCAACGACGAACGCGCCGGACGTCGCCTCCACGACATGGCCGTTCAACCGGTTGCGCCGTCGCGTCTCGAGCTCGATGCCCAGGAGGCCGATCGGCATCCCTGCCTGCATGCCTGCCGCGGCCGGATCGTCCGTGCTCGCGCTCGCT
>Ga0302314_10001734_pt1 | contig 40885 bp, 39 predicted proteins | sample III_Palsa_N2_3_FD_200533 | JGI IMG/M metagenome (GOLD analysis project Ga0302314, IMG submission 200533) | Peat permafrost microbial communities from Stordalen Mire near Abisko, Sweden - III_Palsa_N2_3 | ecosystem: Environmental > Terrestrial > Soil > Palsa > Peat permafrost | place: Sweden... | reverse complement strand
TCACCGAAACGTCCAAGCCCTTGGACATCGCCCGCGCCTGCGACCGCGCCGAGCTCGCACGCGGCTCGGAACAGAACCCCGGTCTTGAGACGGCAACGTTCGAGATAGCGCTCGCGCGACACGTTCACGTCCCACGAGTCGGAGCGCTGCATCAGCTCGCCTTCTGCCAGTGAACCCGCCGCCTGCGCGAGCAGCCGGATCGGCTCGATCTCCCCACCGAGGGCCAGCTCCGCGAAAGCACGCGAGAACAGCAGGTCGCCGGTGGCGAGTGCGATCAGCCGCCCGCCGGCCGCCACCACCGTCGGACGACCGCGGCGCAGATCGGCGCGATCGATCACGTCATCGTGCACGAGCGTCGCTGCGTGGACGAGCTCGACCGCCACCGCGGCACGAACGAGCGCGTCGCTTTGAACTACCGGGACGCCCGCAGCGACGCAGACCAGCAACGGGCGCAACCGCTTGCCGCCGGCGGAGATCGTCTCGCCGGCGTGACGCGCGAGGGTTGCGCCGTGCTCGGAGGTGAGCGCGGCCATCCGTTCCTCGACGCGGCGCATGAGCAGCGTGGTTTCAGCGCCACCGGCGACGGTGACTGCCTGGACCGACTCATCCGCAGCACTCGATGCTGCCTGCGAAACGCTCACGCAACAACGGTACCGACGTGGAGCGCAATGATGCCCCCGGCGGTAAGGATGTAGCGGATCTCAGCCAGGCCGGCCTGTGACATCTTGGCGGCCAACTGGTCTGGTCCGGGGAAGCGGCGCACCGAGTTCGGTAGGTAGGTGTACGCGTCAGAGTCGCCGGCAAGCTTGCCAAGTACCGGGACCACGCGATCAAACCAGAGCTTGAAGAACGTCGACAGAGGCGGGCGCTCAGGCGTGGTCATCTCAAGGATCACGACGTGACCGCCGGGCCGCACGACGCGCGTGAGCTCACGCAGCCCCTGGTCCAAATCCGAGAAGTTGCGTACGCCGAAGCCGACCGTTGCGGCGTCGAACTCGTTGGTCGCGTGCGGTAGCAGCAGCGCGTTGGCCTGCTCGAAGCGGACCGGCGCGGCTTCCGCGCCGACAGCACCGCCGTCGGCCTTGCGCCGCGCGATCGTAAGCATCTCTTCAGAGAAGTCGGCGCCAACGACCTGACCGGCGGGGCCGATCTGGCGCGCGAGCTCAAATGCGAGATCACCGGTACCGGTCGCCACGTCTAGCACACGGCTGCCCGGACCGACATATGCGAGTTTGACCGCGCGCCGGCGCCACTCGTGGTGCAGGCCGGCAGTCATCACCGAGTTGAGGCGGTCGTAGATCCCGGCGATGCGATCGAACATCGCCTCAACCTGCGGCTCCTCGAGGGTGCCGCTTGAGCTATCAGGGGTGTCAGTCATAGACGTAACGCGAGTAGCGGCCCAGTCGGGCCGCTACCGGAGACCTTCTACTGAAGCATCGAGAGGAACTGCACCAGGTTCTCGAACTTCTTGGGCGACTGTGTCGCCAGGCCCTTGAAGGACGGCATCGGCGCGGTCGGGTTCCTCAGCGTCGAGGCGATCGCGCCGGGGCGCAGGATCTCGCCGACGTGGGTCAGCGGCGGCCCAGGGCCGTTATTGCCGTTATCGCCGATCACGTGACAGCCGAGACAGCCGGACTCACCGACCACGACCTCACCGGCGGTGAAGGTGGCCCTCTGGGACGCGCTCAGCCCCGATGGCGGTGGCAGCGTGACCTGGTTGGGCGAGCCGGTGCTGGCGCCGGAGTAGGTCAGGAAGGCGATGCAGGCGATCGTTGCCAGGCCTGCCGCAAGCGCGATCGGGCGGCGCGTGATCAGGCGCTCCGGATTGCGATCGTAGAGCGGCAACAGGAACAGCATGATCATGCAGAGCGTCGGCACGCCGAGCGTCGCGAACGGCGTGAACTTCGGCACGTTCTTCATCACACGCAGAACTTCGAAGAGGAAGAAGAAGTACCAGTCCGGGCGTGGCACGTAGGTCGTCGTGGTCGGGTTGACCTTTGGACCGAGCTCGGCGCCGAACAGCAGCGAGAGCACCATGATCACGATCATCACGATCACGGCCATCATCGAGTCCTTCGCCACCGCGTACGGGAAGAACGGCTTGCCCTCGTTCTTCAGCAGCGAGTATTCGCGGAGGTACTGCTCTTTTTCAGCTTGATTCATACGCGCTCAGCTCAGACTTCCACGTATTCGGTCACGGCCTCAGGCTCATGCGCCTTGACCCAAGGCGGTGACGAGATCCCGAGCTTCGTCACCAGGTAAAGGTGGAAGCCGATCAGCGCCGCCATGATCCCAGGGATCAGCAGCATGTGAATCGCGTAGAAGCGGGAGAGCGTGGTAGCGCCAAACTCAGGCCCGGCACGCAGGAAATCACCCATGTAGGGGCCGATGAAGGGGCCCGTGTTGTTGATGTTCACGCCGACGATCGTCGCCCAGTAGGACCGCTGGTCGAACGGCAGCAGGTACCCGGTGAAGCCCATCGCCATGGTCAGGATGAGCAGTACGACACCGATGATCCAGGTGAGCTCGCGGGGGTACTTGTAGGCGCCGAAGAAGAACACCCGCGCCATGTGCATGAAGATCAGGATGATCATCACCGACGCGCCCCACTTGTGCATGCCGTGCACGAACTGGCCGAGGAAGACGTTGTCGTTGATGTTCCGGATCGATTCGTAGGCGCCGCCGGCCACGTCCGGGCGGTAGTACATCGCCAGGAAGACGCCCGTCACGGCCTGGTTCAGAAACGCGAACAGCGTCGCTGAACCGAGCGTGTAAGCCCAGTTGATCCCCTTGGGAACCTTGCGGAACATCAGCCAGCGGACGCCAGGAGAGAGCGCTGTGCGCTCATCGATCCAGTCGACGACCGTCAGGCCGGCTTCAGTAGCGGCCTCGATCGGTGCCAACTGCGGCTCCCCGACGTGGTCGGGATCGGCGGGCTTGGTGCGTCCCAAAAGCTTCGGCAGCGGCATCGATTAACCCCCCGGGACCACCGGCGGGGCCGGCAGGTTGTTGGTCGGAGGCAACACAGACGTTGAGAAGCGCGCCGGGTAAAGGTACTGGCCGATGCCGTCAAGCGGCTCGCCCGGGTCACGTGGCGAGAAGCGCTCGAGCTCGGAGTTGACCGAGTAACGCGGGCCGAGGTAAAGGTAACCGTCGTGCACAAGGTTGTAGAAGCGATCGAGCGGGCGCACCGGCGGGCCGCCAGCGACCTCTCCGCGGAAGTTGTAGACGCCGCCGTGGCAAGGGCAGATGAAGCGCTCGGCGGCCGCCACGTAACGGACCGGGCAGCCGAGGTGCATGCAACGCGACGAGAGCGCAACGAAATTGTTGAGCACATAGCCTTCGTGTTCGAACAGCGGCTCGCTATCGATCGCGGGGTCGCGCTTACGGACGTAAGTAAGCGACTCGCCAGCTTCGCCGATGCCCTCGACGATCGTCAACACCTTGGTCGTGTAGGCGTCCTGCGTGAAATCTTCGGGCTTGCCGATGATCTGCCACTGGAACGGTTCGCGGTCAAAGATCGGGCCGAGCGCGAAGCCGAGCGCCGGCAGCGTGAAGGCAGCCGCCGCGATTCCGCCCGCGCCCTGAGCCACAACGTTCATAAACCGTCGCCGGGTGACGGTCTCACCCTCAAACGCGCCCGGCATCTTGCGATCGGCGGTGTACTTCGAAGATTGCTTGTGTCGATCTGCTGGCATCTAATTGTTAGTTCGAATCAGGGCCACAGCCCGGCTGCGGCACGTAAGCCTACAGTCAAAGCCGGAAAGGAGCTTCGTACCCCTCAGCCGCCACTTCCCAGCCGGGCTTCTGCCTCGGCGAGCAAGCCCCGCGCAACAGCCGTCTCGCCCTCGGCATATGCCTGCGCAACGCGGGAAATCAGCTCAGCGAGCCTGGCCGTCTCCTCGACATCACCCAGCGCGGCGAGCTTGAGCAGCCCGCTCGCGTAGCTTTGGTCGCCGAGCAGCAGGTCGAGATCTGGGTCCGCGGAATCTGGGTTCTCGTAGTGCATTCGAGCCCCACCGGCGATGTCAGCGATCACGTCCGCGTACGGGTTGTCGCTCATCCGATCTCCTCAAAGGCATCGGCCGCGGCCGATGCCGTGCGGTCGATGTCGGCTTCGGTGTGGGCCAGCGACGGGAACCACGCCTCGAACTGTGACGGCGGCGGGTAGACGCCGCGCGCGAGCAGCGCGCGGCACCAGGACGCGTAAGCCTGCTGGTCGCTGGCGGCGGCTTGGGCGTAGTCACTGACGCGGTCTGCGCTGGTGAAAAAGGGAGTCAGGAGGCCGGTGACTTGCTGAACGTGCAGCGCGCGTCCTGCGCTCGCCGCTGCTTCGCGCAGTCCGGCGGCGAGGCGGTTCGTCAGCCGGTTGAGTCGCTCGTAGGCGGCCTGGTCAAGCTTCGCCAGGGTCGCGAGGCCGGCGGCCACGGCCAGCGGATTGCCTGAGAGCGTGCCGGCCTGGTAGACGTCTCCGGACGGGGCGATCCGCTCCATCAGCGCGCGGCGCCCGCCGTAGGCGGCGGCAGGCAAGCCGCCGCCGACGATCTTGCCCATCACGGTCAGATCCGGGTCGAGGCCGAGCAGCCCCTGACCGCCGCCTGGCGCGACCCGGAACCCGGTGATCACCTCGTCGGCGATCAGCAGCGCCCCGTTCTCGCGGGTGCCGAGCGCCAGTGGGTCGAGGAGGCCGGGCAGCGCCGGGACGACGCCCATGTTGGCCGGGACGGTCTCAAACAGCACCGCAGCGAACGCATGCGTTGCGAACGCCTGCTCCAGGGCAACCGGGTCGTTCCACGGAATCGTGATCGTCGTGGCGGTCGCGGCCGCGGGGACCCCGGGACTGCCCGGGATTCCCTGGGTTGCGACGCCCGAGCCTGCCTGGGCGAGCAGGCCGTCCACATGGCCGTGGTAGGCGCCGGCGAACTTGAGCAGTTTCTCGCGGTCGGTGACGGCCCGGGCCAGGCGGATCGCGCTCATCGACGCCTCGGTGCCAGAGGAGGTCATCCGTACCATCTCAACGGAAGGCAGGCGACCGGCGATCTCCGCGGCCAGCTGGACCTCGCCGGCGGTTGGGGCGCCGTAGGAGGTGCCGCGGGCTGCGGCCGCCGTGACGGCGGCGATCACGTCCGGATCGGCATGGCCGAGGATCAGCGGGCCCCAGGAGCAGACCCAGTCGATGTACTCGTTGCCGTCCTCATCGGTCAGGTAGGCGCCCTTGCCGGATGCGATGAACAGCGGGGCGCGCCCGATCGACCGCATCGCCCGCACCGGCGAGTTGACGCCGCCTGGGATCAGCTTGAGCGCCTGGGCGTATAGGGCTTCAGAGTGCCGGCTAGACGCCGGCATTCGCCCGCTCCCAGTTCCTGTAGTCCTCGGTGAAGTACAGCAAGCGGATCTTCTTGAACTCGGTCGAGGAGTAGAGCGTTGAGCGCTCGGTGATCCCGGTCGCCTCAGAGATCGAGTCGAGGATCGCGTCGCACTCCTCCTTGGAGCGCCCGTGGGCCATCGTAAAGACCGAGTAGGGCCAGTCGGCGTAGGTCGGCCGCTGGTAGCAGTGCGAGATCCCACGGAAGCTGGACATCTGCATCCCCATCTCCATGATCTTTTCGTCCGGAACCTTCCAGACGCCCATCCCGTTGGCGCTGAAGCCGGCGCGGCGATGGAACAGGATCGCGGCGACGCGGCGCAGGATGCGACGTTCCTGCATGCCCTCGAGGTGCGTCAACAGCTGCTCCTGGGAGATCCCGAGCTCCTGTGCAGCCTGCTCGTAGGGCTCTGAAACCACCGGCAGCTCACCCTGAGTGGCGCGGATCACGGCGCGGTCAAAGTCGTCGTACGGCTGGGCTTCGGTCTCAGCCGGCTCGGCCGCCTCCGCCATGGGCTTGGTCAGCGTCTCGGTGCCGGCCTCCATCTCCAGGTCCATGCGGATCTTGAAGAGCTTTATCGTCGGCAGCTGGCGGATTGATTCGGCGCCGGCGAGCTCGCCGAGCCGCAACAGCGTCTGCTCGAGACCGAGCGGCGAATCGGGCTCGGTGGCGATCGTGAACCAGATATTGAACTCGTGGTTGCGCAGATAGTTGTGGGAGACGCCGGGGTGCTGATTGATCACGTTGGCGGCACGCCACGGGTTCTCTGGGTCGACCTTGGCTGCTACGAGCATCGATGAGTAGCCGAGCGCCCGCGTGTCGTAGATCGGCGTGACCTGACGGATGATGCGTTCGTCCAGCAGGTGCTGGACGCGGTCTAGCAACTCCTGCTCGGGGATCCCGGCTGCTGCGGCCACGTGCTGGTACGGCTTGCGCGCGATCGGGAACTGGCCCTGCATCAGGTTGAGCAGGCGCTTGTCCGTGTCGTCGAGCGGGATTGCCGCACCGTCCTTGCGCGAGCGCAGCTTGGGTCCGAAGCCGGTGCTGTCCGGCTGTTTGGTTCCGTCCTCTACTGCAGCCATTGGGCAGCGTCCTTTGCGTGGTAGGTGATGATGATGTCGGCGCCGGCGCGCTTGATCGAGGTCAGCGCCTCGATCACGGATGCGCGCTCGTCCATGTAGCCGGCGGCCGCGGCGGCCTTCAGCATCGAGTACTCGCCGCCGGTGTTGTAGGCGGCGACGGGCATGCCGGTGTCGTCCTTGACCCTACGCAGCACATCGAGATAGGGCAGCGCCGGCTTCACCATCAGGATGTCGGCGCCCTCCTGCATGTCCAGCCGCGACTCCCGGATCGCCTCGTCGGCGTTGGCCGGATCCATCTGGTAGCCGCGCCGGTCGCCGAACGCGGGCGACGAGTCGGCGGCGGCGCGGAAGGGTCCGTAGAAAGCTGAGGCGTACTTGGCCGAGTAGGCCATGATCGGAGTCTCCGCGTAACCCTCCTCGTCGAGCGCGCGCCGGACGGCGCCGATGCGGCCGTCCATCATGTCGCTCGGAGCGATGATGTCGGCGCCGGCGTTGGCCTGTGAGACGGCGGTCCGATTGAGCAGTTCAAGCGTCGCGTCGTTGTCGACGCTGAATCGCTTCCCACCCACCGCCCCAACCTCGTGGATCACGCCGCAGTGCCCGTGGTCGGTGTATTCGCAGAGACAGACGTCGGTGATCACCAGCAGTTCCGGGTGGGCAGCCTTGATCGCGCGGGTCGCTAGCTGCACGATCCCGTCGTCATCCCAGGCACCCGAGCCTTCGGGATCCTTCTCGGCCGGGATCCCGAAGAGGATCACTGCCGGGATGCCAAGCGCCTGGGCGGCAGCCGCCTCCTGGACTGCGTCGCTGATCGAGAGCCTGTCGACGCCGGGCATCGTCCAGATCGGCTCGCGCCCTTCCAGGCCTTCGGCGACGAACAGCGGGTAGACAAAATCTGAGGCGGAGAGCTGCGTCTCACGCACGAGTCCGCGCAGCGCGCCCGTGGCTCGGAGCCGGCGCATGCGGGTTTCGGGGAAAGCCATCGTGAATCGAGGATACCCAGGGACATATCGCGCAGCCTAAGCCAGGGCGGCGTGAGCTTTATGAGGCGCCAGTAGGCTGACTCGTATGGCGAACCTTCAGAAGAGCACTGGCACCCAGCTTTCACGCGGGCAGCGTGAGGCGCGAGCCTTCCGCACGATCCAGCTTGGCGTGGTGACCGGGGCGGGATTCGTGGTCACGACGATCCTTTCGATTGCCGGCGTGATCGGTGATCACCCGCCGATCGTGCTGGCAGTCGCAACGGCGCTCTGCGGGATCCGCTTCCGCTACCTCACGCGCAAGCGCTAGCCAGGCGCTCAGCGGTCCGCGAAGCGCGTCAACGCCGCCCGCGCGAGCACCGCGAAGAGAAGCGTCAAGACGACCAGGTGCAGCAGCGGCAGGCCGATGCTGGGTGCGATGCCGGTGAACGCGTTGGAGACCGCCTGCAGCGCCGCGCGAAACGGAAACAGGAACGAGATCACGTTCAACGCCGTTGCCAAACCGCCTGAGACAGCGGTGGCCGGGACGAGCGCAATGAAGGCGATCGGCAGCGAGATCATGAAGGCCAGCAACGACGCAACGCTGACGTCGCGGGCCAGTGCGCCAACCGCAATCCCCAGCGAGGCGAACGCGAGGCCACCGAACCCCAAAGCAAGCACCCACAGCCCGAAGCGGCTCCAGTCGATCGCGACGAACGCCGAGAGGATCGCGGACATCGTGAGCGTCAGCACGAGCGCGCAGAGCGTCGCCAGCACGACCTTCTCAGTCAGCAACTGGCTCGGGCGCAGCAAGCCGATCAAGCGGCCGTAGGCGTTTTCTGAGCGCTCGAGCGCGAGCATTCCCGAGGCCAGCAGTAGCGTCACGAACATCAGCAGCACGACCGCCGCGATCGCGATCGCGTAGGACGCGGTGGGCGTCGTCTTGCCGCTGAGTTCGGTCTGATCGATCGTCAGCGGAGTACCAACCGAGGTGATCTCCGGCGCCGCCAGGGCGAGGCCGTCGATTGCCACGTTGGCGAAACGCACGACCTGCCCAAGCGCGGGTGCCAGGGTCGAGCCTGCCGGCAGCGAGGTGACCGCGCCCTGCACGATCGTGCGCGTGTTCCGCAACCCGAGCAGATCTAATGAGCGCCCGAGGAAGCTGATCTTGCCTCCGGTGAGCACCAGTCGCAGATCAGCGGCGATCGTCGTCAGCAACTGGCTTGAGATCGCGCTCTGAACAGCATTTACACGGCTCTGCAGCGCCTGCTGAACGAGATCGCGTTCCAGCGGATTCCTGTCGTTGAGCACGACCCTCACGGTCGGGTTGCCGTCACCGGTGGCGATCAGGCTCTGGATCTGCTTGACGGTGTCCGACGGGATGATCAGCGCCGCCAGCGCCTGTCCGGAGCGGACATCCGCCACCGCCTGCGCCGGTGAGGAGGTCATGATCGGCGTGATCGACGAGTAGAGATCCTGCGCGTACTTGGAGACGTCGATCTTCTGTCCGCCCAGCGTGACGACGCGGTGCCCGATCGGGACGCCCGTGTAGATGGCGACCTTGGGCTTGGCGGTCGGGTTCGACACCGCGAAGCCGATCAGCGCACCGATCACCGCCGGATAGAGCACGAGCATGCCGACGAGCAGTGGCGATCTGCGCAGGATCCGCAGGTCTTTGAGCAGCAGCCAGCGCATCGCTAACGGCCGGCCTTGCAGACCACTGCCTAGTACTCCCAGTCCATCTCAGCAGGGCTGCCGGCGAAGACCAGGCGGCCCTCCTCGAGTGCCAGCACGCGGTCGGCGTGCTGCTGTGCCTCGTGCACGTCGTGAGTCGAGTAGAGCACGCTCGTGCCTAGCTGCGCCAACTCCCCGATGAACTCCCAGAGCCGTGCCCGTTGCCTGGGGTCAAGTGATGAGGAGGGCTCGTCCAGCAGCAGCACCGTTGGCTCCGATAGCAAGCCGATCGCGATGTTGACCCGCTGCTGGTTGCCGCCCGAGAGCTTGCCGACCTGGTCACGATGGCGGTCCGCGAGGCCGGTCTGCTCGAGCATGCGAGTGACCGCCGCCTCGGGATCGGTGAGACCCTCCAAGCGGGCGAACAGCCTCAGATTTTCCGCGACCGAAAGCTTTGAATAGAGCGCCGGCTCCTGAGGCACCCAACCGACAGACCCACGCGGCAGTCCGTGGCGGCTGGGATCGCGACCACCTGCCCGCCGCTCCAGCACCGCCGCGACCCGGACCTCGCCGTCCGTCGGCGGCAGCGCGCCCGCGAGGATCGAAAGCAGCGTCGTCTTTCCGGCGCCGTTAGGCCCGATGATCGCGGTCAGCTCACCGCGCGCGAGCCCAAAGCTGACCTCACTGAGCGCGACGCGCTCACCGAAGCGACGCGTCAGCGCGACGGCGCTCAGAGTGGGGGTGTCGGCGACGCCCATGACTCCAGGACCAGATGCTTGCGCAGGTAGAGCGCGGTCTGCCGGATGAGCGTTGCGACAGGAAGCGCCAGCAGCGCTCCCGCCACCCCGAAGATCTTGTATCCGAGCAGCAACGAGAGGATCACGAGGATCGGGTTGATGCGCAACGAGACCCGGAAGACCTGTGGGGCCACGACATGGCCTTCCAGCTGCTGCAGGCCAATGAACACGAGTAGCACCCAGACGGCGCTGATCGGATGTGTGACCAACGCCACTAGCACGGGCGGGATCGGGCCAAGGATCGGACCGACGTAGGGGATCAGCTCCATCAGCGCGTAGAACAGCCCGAAGAAGAGCGCAAACTTCGAGCCATCCGGGAAGATCCCGGTCCATCCGAGAATCGCCGTCAGCAGGCTGGCGCTGCCGCCCATGATCAGGCTGAAGAGCAGCTGTCCGCGGATGTAGTTGAAGAGCGCGTGCTGGACCAGCAGCGGATAGTCGTCCTGCGGCGTGTCGTCGCCGGGCGGCATCAGCTTGCGCACCAGCTCACCAATGGTGCGCGCATAGACCAGCAGGTAGACCGATAGGACGAACGTCAGTAAGAGGTCGACGCCCAAGGTCACGGCCTTACCGAGCAGGTCACGTGAGAACGAGACAATCGAGCCGGAGCTCTTGAGCAGCCGCTTCTCGATCGACGCCAGCGCCGAGTGGCCCTGCTGGGCGATGTGGACTTTGATCCTGTGCCGGTTCAGGAAGCCCTGCACGCTCTGCAGTTCCTGATTGGCCTTGCGGACGAAGCTCGGCAGGTTGCCGGAGACATGGCTGATCTCGTTGGCCACCGGCTCCAGCAGCACACCGATGACAACCGCGAAGCAGAACGCCACCACCAGGTAAGAGCCAACGATCGCGATCCCGCGAGGTAGAAAACGCTGCAGGCGCTTCGCCAGCGGGTTGAGAATCATCGCGATCACGCACGCGGCTACCACGATCACGAAGATCGATCCGGCCGCGCGAGCTATCTCAAAGAGACCGAGGATTGCCAGCGGCAGCAGCACCAGCTGGATCCAGCGTGCCACTACCACCGGCTCAACCAGAGGGCTGACAGCCTCTGCCTCGGCTACAGACGGCTCGAGCTCTGCATCTGGTTCGTGTTCATCCGCGTCGGCTAGAGCTTCGCCTGGAGTCTGCGCCTCATCCATCGACCTGGAAGTATGCGCATATGAGCAACGGAGTCCGAATCCTGTTTGTGGGCGACGTGGTCGGCAGCACCGGCCGCCGGACCCTGATGGGCGTGCTGCCGCGTCTACGTGAGCGCTTTGCGCCGCTGCACTTCGTAGTCGTCAACGGTGAGAACGCCGCCGGCGGCCATGGCATCACGTCCAAGATCGCCCGCGAGATGTTCGCCGCCGGTGTCGACGTAATCACGCTCGGCAACCACACCTACCGCCAAAGCGAGGTCTTCAAGTATCTCGACGAAGAGCAGCGGATCCTGCGCCCCGCCAACTTCCTGCGCAGCCAACCGGGCCACGGCTCGTGTGTGGTGGAACACGACGGCGTGCGCCTGGGCGTGCTCTCAATCTCCGGCAACCTCTTCATGAACGCCGGGATGCCCGCCTTCTCCGAGGCCGACGCAGCGCTCTACACGCTACGCGGCAAGGCTGACCACATCCTGGTGGACATGCACGCCGAGGCGACGAGTGAGAAGGTCGGCCTGGGCTGGCACCTGGACGGCCGCGTCACCGCCGTGGTCGGCACGCACACGCACGTCCCGACGGCCGACATGAGGGTGCTGCCGGGCGGGACCGCGTACATCACCGACGTCGGCATGACCGGTGCCCGTGGCGGCGTGATCGGGGTCAAGCGCGAGCAGGCGATCGAATCGATGCTGACACGCATGCCCGTGCGCTTCGAATCCTCAGATGACGACCCTTGGCTGAACGCCGTCCTGATTGAGACTGCCGTGGAGCCGATGCGCGCTCAGTCGATCGTCGGCGTCCTGGAGCCTCTCTGAGTCATTGGCGGCGCCGATCCGGCGGCGCCAGCTACGGCTTTGAGTTTTTGGAGAAGCCGGCTTCGCAGTTCTTGATCGCCGACTTCACCGTCAGCGCGCCAAAGATGTAGTGGTGGCCCTTGATGTCCTTGAACGCCCGGTAGACGTTGTCCGCGCAGAAGAGCTTGTCAACGTCCTTGCGGCCCTTCTCAGATTTGATCACGGCGTTCAGCGCCTTGTGCGCGACACCCTGTTCCACATAGTGCGCGGCAGCGCCGCAGCCGCCGGCCGCGACCGGGACTAAGGCGAGCGCCGCGCCTACGGCGAGACGGGTGAAAGCGCGCTTGCTGGCTCGGACCATTTGACGGAGAGCTTATCTCTCTCGGCCTCGGACGGGGAGGCTGGATGTGCCAGTACGAGCGCGACGATCACCAACGGGAAGAACCAGACTATGTACAGGTAGAACCAGTAGCTGATGCTGCACTGCAGGACGATGATGATCGCCGCGCCCAGCGCGGCGACCTCGACCATGGTGCGGTTGCCGCGGGGCCAGAAGCCTGCGCCCACCGCCAGCAGGGCGCCGCAGCCCAGCACGATCCGTTGCGGGATCTTGAGGCTCTGATCGAAACCACCCCACAGGCCCCAGATCGAGAACGGGGCAGGGCGGTTGGCCTGATATGCGATCGAGTCCGTCCAGAACCAATGCCAGTCGTGGGAGAGGAAGACCGGCAGCATCGCCAAGACCAGCGCGAGAGCGTAGGCAGCCGCAAAGATCACAAGCGATCGCGGCCGCGGCCGCAGACCGATGCCGCGCATCAGCAGCGGACCCAGCGCAAGCGGCGCGAACTTGGTCAGCCCTGCGAAGCCGCCCATCAGGCCGCGGGTCGCGGCTGTTCGGATCGTGAGCAGGCAGACCACGACCATCAGCGCCACCAGCGCGTCATTGGAGTTCGATGAGAGCACGTAGGTCGTGAACGGGAAGGCCGCCCACAGATACGCGAGCACGGTGCCGGTTGTTGGCCCCCGGATCATCCAGCCGAGCACGAACAGCGCGAGCATCGTCAGCAAGTCAAAGGCGATCGCGGCCGCATGGGCGGCTGGCAGGTTGTCCCAGACCCCACTCCAGCCCCAGACCTTGTAGAAAGGGACGTAGGCGATGTAGTTGACCGGCCCGTAGGTGTCGCCCGAGGGGTTGTCACTCGGCCAGTTCCCGTAGAGCGGCTGGCCATGAACCAGCTTGTCAGCCCCAATGACACCGGCGTAGCCGACGTCGATCACGTTGGAGTTGGTCACATCCAGGCCGACTCGGAAGCCCACCAGGAAGATCAACATGATCGCCAGCCAGGGGACCGGAACCACCATTCGCAGCGGCTCTCGAGGGCGTCCACGTCCGGCCGCCAGCAGCAACATGCGCCCCAACAGATAGAGCATGCCTGGATAGACGAGCGGCGCTGACAAGCCGATGTTGGCATTGTTGAAGAAGGCCAACGAGACCGAGTAGGCGAGCAGCACCAGCAGATCGAGATGCCAGAGGGTGGGCCGCCGGCGCCAGGGGAAGAACGGCAGGAAGAACGCTAGGCAGAGCGGGATCCAGATGAAGATCGAGTTGATCTTCTTTCCAAACGCACCGGGATAGCCGCGAGCCATCGTCCAGGCGACCTGAAAGCCCGTCCACACCTGAGTGACCTGGTCATTACTGTCGTCGACGTAGAGCTGCAGCATCTCGTACTGATGCTTCGGCGGCGGCGTGAACAGGCTGACCTGCCAGTAACCAACACCTCGGGTATAGACGTACGCAACAAGATGCGGGTGCTTCTGCATCTCCTTGATGTAGGTCGCGTTGCGCTTGGCTGCCGCCAGCACCTGTTTGCCGGTCAGGTGAAAGCCGGTTGGCGGCGTGATCATCGATGTGACCAGCGTTGGCGAGCCGGGCGGAGCCGAGATCGGTGCCGGCTGTCCCGGCGGGTTACCGGCCGCGTGGGCGGCCGCAGGCGCAAGCAGCAGCAGCCCGAGACCGAGGACCAAAGCCGCGCGCCGGACGCGCCTCAGTACCGGCGCTGCGCCCACGACTTCCGACCGTCTTAGGCCTTGAAGCTCCAGAGCTTCTGCACGACAAATGAGAGTGGTGTGGCGATCGCCCATGCGAGCCCGTCGTCGACGGTCCCGTCCATCTTGATCGTATGGTTGAGCGACCAGTAGACACCGGTCGCGAAGCAGAATACGAGCAGCGATACGAAGAAGAATCGCACGGCTTGGCGGCCTGGGTCTTGCTCGTGCGCTTTGAACGTCCAGTGACGGTTCCAGAAGAAGTTGTTGGTCGAGCCGATCAGAAACGCGGCCACAAACGAAACCGGGCTGCTGAGCCCCAGCATATGCAGGCAGATCGTGAACGAGACAAGGTTGATCACATAGCCAGAGGCACCAACACAGAGAAAACGAACGGCCTGCTTGTGGTTCTCTGGATGTCGAACTTCGAACATCGTCCGGCGGTACGCCAAGCGGGCACGGTCCATCGCTCGAGCGCTGGCGGGAAGCTCGATCGATGTGGTCATCTCATCAGTCACAGGGGCTAATTTATCGACTGGATGTAAAGAAGACATCAGTGGCCCTTTACATTAACCGCAGAATGGCCATGGCGTGGGCTATAGCGCGCGCCCGCTAGTACCGGGTACCAGCGGCTCAAGCGCGCCAAAGTGCGCGCGCACCATCGGCGCGATGTCTCGCAGCGACCACTGCGCCAGGGCATCCCGGGTGGCAGGCCCGGTACCGCACCAGAGCAGAGCGCCGAGTGAATCCGAGCGGTGTAGCGACCCGTGGCTACCGCCACCGACATGGTCGGATCCGCCCCAGTCAACGAACTCATAGCCGGGACCAGCAGAGAACAGGATGTCGCCGGCCGTCTCACAGTTGAGCGCCGACCAGACGCGTCCCAGCGCGTCTGGATAGTCAGGCGTTTCGAAGAGTCGATCGTTGATCCGGGCACCCAGTACGTCCAGATCCCCTTCCACGTCCCAGTTCAAACCGCGCGGATCAACGACGCTGCGCCCGGGAGCAAAACGCAGCTGATGGCCGCCGGCCGCGATCATCACCGCCTCTCCACCGTCCAGGTACATCGCGAGATCGACGCCCGGAACATCTTTGACGGCAGCCAGTGTCCGGGGGATCAGCTCCGATCGCCGGTCAGGATCGAGCACGTAGATCATCGCCGCCCGTGAGGAGGGGCAGAGAGCGAGTTCCGCCCCGACCGACTTGGACGCACTGGGCGTGGCCACGTGAAAATCCGTGAGCGCCAGATCGAGTCTGATGCTGTCTTCAACGAGCGCCTGCGAGTGATCGGAGGTCACGATCACCGCGTACTCCTCAAAGAACTTGTCGGCACCGCCGGCGGCGTGCATCAGCCGCTCCAGCTGGCGGTCTGCTGCGGCCAGCGACGTCACCTGCGAGTGCGGCCCGTTCTTGTGCGACCAAGAGTCGTTGTCAGGCAGGGAGAAGAGCATGAAGTCGCAGAGGTCGTGCTCAACCAGGTAGGAGCCGACGCAGCCAGTGTGCTGGTCGCGCACGCCCGGTAGCCCTAACTGCCCGCGGCACCCGGTTTTGCGACTGGCGTAGAGGTCGGCGTAGAAGAGCTCCTGCGGACCGAAGATCGTGCGCCGGAAGAGCGTCGAGGTGATGACCTTGGCCAGGGCTGACTCCTGTGCCACGTCGTGCTGATGGCGTCCGCGGTAGATCAGGTAGGTGGTGCCGGCAGTGCGCACCCCCATGTCATCAAGCGACTCGAAGACGGTCGGGGTGGCGTTGCTGAGATGCTCGGCGTTCATCCGATACACGGTGTCCGTGAGCGAGCGCACGAAGCCGAACTGGCGCGTGGCGGAGAAACTGGTGCCGTACTCGATGTAGCGCTCCTCGACCCGGTGGTACCAGTTCATCCCTGGGATCAGGTGCTGGTCAGGGCCGACTCCGGTCGTAATCGAAGCGGCGCAGACCGGCGTCACCGAAGGGAAGGCGGCGACCACGTCATTCACGTACGTGCCCTGCTGCGCGATCTGCGCGAGCGCCGGAGCACGTCCGGTCGCGATCGCGCGATCAAGCATCTCCGGCTTCATCGCATCGATCACTACGAGGACGAGCTTTTTCACCTGAGAATTCTTAGGCCCGCGTACTTCGTGTCTTCGCGGCCGCGGCCGCTCCAGAGCAGCCAGACCAGCGCAAGCAACGCGACGAGACCCAGAGGCGGCGCCAGCACCGAGAGGATCGCGGTCGCCAGCGCGCTGCCTTCTGCGATCACAGGTACGCCTACGCCGGCTGACTGGGCGTCCAGCCGGCTGCGCAGACGGGCGAGGAAGGGCCGCGAGGCGGCGAGTCCAATGCCCGCGCAGACGAGACCGGCGAGAAACCCTGGGGCAGGCGAATGGCCCGCACGTGCGAGCGAACCGGCGAAGAAACAGGCCCCGAGCACCATCGAAAACGCAGCCAGCACCGGCGTTCCGATGCGTCCGTCCAGCGTCCTGCGGGACTCCAGGATGCCCAGCACCAGCGCGGCCACTGCCATCACCAAAAGGAAAGGAATCGCCTGCAGGAAGTGGTACTGAGTGTGGGTGAAGTGGATCTCCACGTCACCGGCCGCGAGCGCACCAACCGCCAGACTCGGCAGGTAGGGCCTGATCCCGAGTGCTGCAGCTATGCCAATGCCCTGGAATATGTCGAAGGCGAGATGCACCGTGTTGTACCGTGAGACGAGCGTGACGATAGACGAGACGGCGCTCAACAGCGCTCCTCGCGGCACGCGACAACCATGACTGCACCCGGGCCACGGCAGCCGCGTTCTGCGGCACACGAGATTGAGCGGTACGCGGCGTTGTTCGCGGATCGCACCAAGGTCATGAAGTCTTCGGCGATGCGCGACCTGATGGCGCTGACCGCTCGGGAGGATGTGATCTCCTTCTCCGGCGGGCTGCCGGACACCTCGACCTTCCCCCCGGGCTTCTTCACGGAGATCATGAGCCGGGTCGCTTCGGAGGCTTGTGCCAAGGCGCTTCAGTACGGCCCCACCGAGGGCCTTGAGACTGTGCGCGAGCGGATTTCCGACGTTATGGCTGCGGAGGGCATGGATGTCGATCCCGATCTGATCCTGCCGACCTCCGGCGGCCAGCAGGCGATCGACCTGGTCTGCAAGATCCTCTTGAATCCCGGTGACGTCGTGATCGCCGAGGCTCCGACTTACCCGGGAGCGGTGCCGACTTTCTGCTCGTACGAGGCAGACGTGATCCAGATCACGATGGACCGCGACGGGATGCGCATCGACGAGCTTGAGGAAACGCTCGTCCGACTGGAGCGCGAGGGACGGCGCCCGAAGTTCATCTACACGATCCCGAACTTCCACAACCCCGCCGGTGTGACGATGTCGCTGGAGCGCCGGCGGGAGTTGATCAGGATCGCGGCTGAACGCGAACTGCTGATTTTTGAGGACAACCCCTACGGGCTGCTGCGCTACGAGGGCGAGCCACTGCCGACGCTCTACTCGCTCGACAACGACTTCGTGATCTACGCGGGCACCTTCTCCAAGATCCTTTCGGCCGGCATCCGCATCGGCTGGCTTGCGGCGCCACCGCCGGTCCGCGCGAAGCTTGTGCTCGGCAAGGGTTCCGCCGACCTCTGCTCGTCGTCAATGTCGCAGTACTTCATAGCCGAGTACTTCGCCTCGGTCGCTTGGCAGGACTATGTGCGCTCGCTCTCCGAGCTTTACCGCCGCCGGCGTGACGTGATGCTTGACGCGTTGGCGGAGCACCTGCCGCGCGAGGCGACCTGGACCCACCCTGAAGGCGGGCTCTTCGTCTGGGCGACACTGCCGGACTACATCGACACGACTGACCTGCTCGCCCGGGCGATCGAAGAGCGCGTCGCCTTCGTGCCGGGCCGCGCAGCTTACGTCGACGGCCGTGGCGGCTCATCTATGCGCCTGAACTTCTCCGGCGTAACCGAGGACGAGATCCGTGAAGGCATCCGCCGGCTCGGCGAGGTCGTCCGTGAGCAGGTGGCTCTCTACAGCACGCTAAGCGGCGAGGTCACTGCACCGCGGTCCGCAGCACCCGCCACGCGTCGGAGCGCCCCAGCGGCCACGACGGTCGATGAGTCAGCCAAGCAGTCAGCAGCACGCCCCCAGCCGGACGTCACCAACGTGCTGCCGCTCACGCGCAAACGCGCCGGATGAGCCGAATCGCGGTCCTGAAGGGCGGGCGCTCACTCGAGCGTCACGTCTCGCTGAAGTCAGGCGCACGGGTCGAGGAGGCGCTGCGCCGGCTGGGACATGAGGTGCTGCCGATCGACGTCGACGTCGATCTCGTGTCGCGTCTGACGCAGGCGGGCCCGGAGGCGGCCTTCGTGGCACTGCACGGGCGTGACGGTGAGGACGGCACCGTCCAAGAACTGCTTGAGGCGATGGGCATCCCATACACCGGCTCCCGGGTCTCGGGATGCATTCGGGCCTCGGACAAGGTGCTGGCCAAACACGCGATGCGTGACGCTGGGATCCCGACTCCGGACTTCTTCGCGTTCAGCGAGACCGCCTTCAAGGGCCTTGGCGTCGCCCAGGCCGTCCCGGCGATCGCGGCGCGGCTGGGTTTCCCGTTGGTCGTGAAGCCGGCCAGCCAAGGTTCGGCTCTCGGGATCAAGTTCGCGAGCTCCCCGGCCAACGTTCCGGGTGCGCTGTTGGCTGCGTTCTCCTACGACCGCAAAGTGCTGCTCGAGCGCTACGTGGATGGACGTGAGCTCGCGATCTCCATCCTTGAACAGAACGGCGAGGCCGGCGCGCTGCCGATCGTCGAGGCGGTGCCTCAGCAGGAGGACTTCTACGACTTTGAGTCTCGCTATGAGATCGGGCGCACCCACTTCGTCTGTCCCGCCGAGCTTGACGGCGAACTCGCGGAGCACGCGACCGCGATAGCACTCGAGGCCTTCCGGCTACTGGGCTGTTCTGGCTTCGCGCGCGTCGACCTGATGCTCGACGCCACGCACAGCGAGCTTTACGTGCTCGAGGTCAACCCGATCCCAGGGCTTACCGAGACCAGCCTGCTGCCGCAGGCTGCGGACGCTGCCGGCATCGGCTTCGACCGCCTGATCGAACTGATCCTCGCGGCCTCACTCACTGCCTAGCCGGCGTCCGCCTCGAACCCGGCCACTCGACCCCTAAAACGGGGTCGTAGCCGCGATCTGGACGGCCTGCTTCTCTTCGAACTGCCCGGCCTGGTCCTTCAGCCACGGGCGCCCGAACCAGAGGTAGGCGTCGCAGAGCTTCGCGGCAATTGCCGCCTGATGCGGGCTGAGCCCGTCGGCCTTTGGATTCCCGGCCACATCCGTGGTCGGTGGAATCCCGAGCGTTTCGCAATGCGCCGACTGCTTGCTCGCGCACGGGGTCTGATGCTTGAACTCGGCCGGGTACTGCTGGGTGGTGAACGGCTTCCCGTTCTGGGCCGTATTGATGATGAAGTGCATCCCGGGGATGCCGTTGGCCGCGAGCGCCCTGACGACCTTCTGGCCGTAGACGAGCTCGTGAGCAGTGCTGTCGTAGTGCGTGGCGCCGAGCGCGAAGCCACGGGTGTACTGGACGCCGGCCTCGCGCAACAGCGAAACGACACTGGCAACGCTCTGCCAGTCAGACGCACCTGCATCGATGTAGACGGTGGTGTGCGGCAAAGCGCTGAAGACCTGGGCCGCGTAGTTGAGCTCTTCGGCCGGGACCTGCGAATGATCCGGGGTGCAGTTGAGGAAGGGCACATCTGGCTGCAGGTCCATCGCAACGCGGGAGCTGCCGATGCCTCGGGCCCAGTTGTTGATCCAGTCCTTGTAGCTCGCGACCTGAAGCGGGGTCGGCACCTCCTTGCAAGAGGCGCCCTCCCAAGGGTCGGCGCGGAAGATCGCCATCTGAGAGAGGACATCGGGGTCGCCGTTGGTCTGGGCCTGGATGTACTGCTGCGCGACATCGCCGGCCAGCGAGTCCTGATTCCATGAACCGAACCAGTACATCAGCGGCTGCAGTGCTTCCTTGCCGAGCAGCGCCTTGTCGGCGCCGTGAGCCGACTGCCAAGCGGAATAGAGATCGTCAAGCGTGCCGTGGTAGACGCCCCACTTCATCCCGGCGAGCGGGTTGGTGGTGGATACACCGGACAGGCCGGCGTTGGCGAAGTTGCCGGCTGCAAGAGCAGAGGCTGGCGCCAGGACCAGGCCGGCGACGCATAGAAGGAGAGCTAGGCGGAGTTTCATACGTCCTAGGTATCGGCTGATTCGGGCGCGGGCCTGAGCGCAACTGCAGCGCTTAGAAGATGCAGGCCGTGAGACAGCTACTTGATAGGAATCGGGCCGCTCAGTGAGCTGCGCTCGGATAAAGCAGTAGCAGGGGCGGAAGTCGCTACTCGCCGAGGAAGTCGTCCGGCTTGACGCTGTCGAGGAAGTCCTTGAACTTCTCCACAACCTCTTCCGTGTCCTCGACCTCATGCTCAAACTCGATCGCCGACTCTGCGATCACTTCGTCAGCCGCGAAAATCGGGGCGCCCGAGCGCACCGCCAGCGCAAGCGCGTCACTCGGACGCGAGTCGATCTCCAGCTCACGGCCACCTGCCCGCAGGCTGATCGATGCATAGAAGGTGTTCTCACGCAGCTCGGTTACCGAGACACGGACGCATTCGACCTCCAGCTCGCCAAGCATGTCGGACAGCAGATCGTGCGTCATCGGCCGCGGCGTCGACGCGCCCTGCAGCTTCATCAAGATCGCGGCCGCTTCGGGGTGCCCGATCCAAATTGGGAGGAACTTGTTGTTCTCAACCGTCTTGAGCAAGACGATCGGCTGCTTGCCGACCATGTCAAAGCTCACTCCGTAGATCACCATCTCCTGCACGGACAGCTCCTCGTCGGGTCCGCCAAGTATATGTTTCTGCGGTGGAGCAACCGACGACCGCCTCGCTCGAGGACACCGCGCCGGGGTATCCACCACCTGCTCGCAGCGAGCGGCACTGGCCGCCCCAGCTGATCGTGGCGATCGCGATCGCGCTGCAGTTACTGCTGCCAGACCGCCTCAGTGTGGGAAAGCACTGGTTCGTTCCGAGCATCGAAGCGGTGATGCTGGTCAGCCTGATCATCGCGTCTCCCCAGGTGATCAAGGACCGGCACAGAACCCGCCGGCGGATCGCGGTGGTGCTCTCCGCCCTGGCCAGCACCGCTAACGGCATCTCATTGGCGCTGCTCTGCCACCTGTTGTTCAAATCAAATCCACCTGGGGGCCACGCGCTGATCATCTCCGGCGCGCTGATATGGCTCACCAACGTGATGGTCTTCTCGCTCTGGTACTGGGAGATGGACCGCGGCGGACCCGGATTCCGCGCCGCCGGGGAGGACGGACCCCCGGACTTTCTCTTCCCGCAGATGAGCGAACCGGAGCTCTGCAGAGGCTGGCGCCCAGTGTTCTTTGACTACCTCTACGTCTCGCTCACCAACGCCGTGGCAATCAGCCCGACCGACACGATGCCGCTGAGCCTGATGGCGAAACTGATCATGGGCGTGCAGTCGCTGATCTCACTGGTGACGATCGGGCTGGTCATCTCCCGCGCTGTCAACATCCTTTGACTGGTGGCCCCGGATCGGCGCGTGGCACTACCAGTCCCCGCAGGCGATTCTCTACTCTCGTAAGAGTGAGTGGTCAACTAGGCACAGCTGAGAACCCGCTGCGGGTTGCGATCATCGGATCGGGCCCAGCCGGCTTCTACGCCGCCGGGCAGCTGCTGAGCGCTGGCGATCCGGTGGTGACCGTCGATCTCTTTGACCGGCTGATGACGCCGTGGGGCCTGGTCCGCTTCGGCGTCGCGCCTGACCACCCAAAGATCAAATCGGTGACGCGCGTGTTCGACCGTACAGCGCGGATGCCGGGGTTCAACTTCCACGGCAACGTCGAGGTTGGTAGCGATGTCAGCCATGAACAGCTCGCGGCCGCCTACCACGCGGTGCTCTATGCCGTCGGCACAGCACACGACCGCAAGCTCGGGATCGAGGGCGAGGACCTGCCAGGCAGTGTCTCAGCTACTGAATTTGTGGCCTGGTACAACGGCCACCCGGATTACGCCGACATGGACTTCGACCTCTCGTGCCGGCGCGCGGTCGTCGTGGGTAACGGCAACGTGGCGTTGGATGTGGCGCGGATGCTGGCGCTCTCCGTCGACGAGCTTTCGGTCACGGACATCGCCGACCATGCGATTGAGCTGTTGCGCGCCTCCGAGATCGAGGAGATCGTCGTGCTCGGCCGCCGCGGCCCGGTGCAGGCGGCGTTCACCAACCCCGAACTACGCGAGCTCGCAGACCTCGAGCTGGCGGACGTGATTGTCGATCCGGCCGATGTGGAGCTCGACCCGGCCAGCGCAGCGGCACTGGCCGACGCCGACATGACCACTACCAAGAACGTTGAGACTTTGACCGTGTATTCCGCGCTGATGCCATCCGGGAAGCCCCGGCGGGTGGTCCTGCGTTTCCTCGCTTCGCCGGTCGCGATCGAGGGTGAGCAGAAGGTCGAGGCGATCGTGGTCGAGCGAAACGAGCTCGTCGAAGGCCAGGACGGCTTACTCAAGGCCCAGCCCACAGGTCAGCGCGAACGGATTGAGACCGGGATCGTGCTGCGTTCGATCGGCTACGTAGGTACGCCTTTGCCGGGCGTGCCATTTGACGATCGGCGGATGACCGTGTTGAACCAGGACGGCCGCGTGCTGGATAGCGAGACACGCGAGCCGTTGCCCGGCGTCTACGCCGCGGGCTGGATCAAGCGCGGCCCCTCAGGCGTGATCGGCACCAACAAGAAGTGTGCGCAGGAGACCACCGCGCTGCTGCTGGAGGATTTTGCCGCGGGCAGGCTGCCGGAACCGAGCACCGGCGCAGATCAGCTGCTAACAGAACTGCGGACCCGGGTCGACGTTGTCGACTACTCCGGTTGGGAAGCGATCGACGCGCATGAGCGCGCGCTCGGTGAGCCCACGGGAAGACCACGTGTAAAGCTCGTGAGTCGCGAGGAACAGCTCCACCGCGCCACCGTGCGGGCGTGAGCACGGCAGCGTCAGCGCAAGCCGCCGAGGCGAGCGCCGACGCCCAAGCCCCAGGGATCAGCCGTGGTCTGGTCATAATGCTCGCCGGCGCGACGGGCGCGACCGTCGCGAACATGTACTACGCGCAGCCGCTGCTGCACACGCTCGGTCGGGCGTTCAACGTCAGCACCGGGACCAGCGGCCTGCTGGTCACCATCTCCCAGATCGGCTACGTGCTGGGACTGGGCTTCCTCGTGCCGCTCGGTGATCTGGTTGAACGCCGGGCGCTGATCACCAACTCGATGCTGTGCATCGCAGTCGCTCAGGTCGTGGCCTGTGTAGCCCCTGGACTTGCCGTGTTCGCCGGGGCTCTGCTGGTGGTGGGGGTCTTGACATTCGTCGCGCAGGTGATCGTGCCGATGTCCTCGCATCTGGCAGCCGAGCACGAGCGCGGCAAGGTCGTTGGCACAGTGATGAGCGGCCTGCTGCTTGGCGTGCTCGCGTCACGCACGCTCAGCGGTTTGATCGCCGAAGCGTTTGGCTGGCGCACCGTCTTCGGCGCCGCAGCAGCGATGATGCTCCTGTTGGCGCTGGTCCTGCGCCGCAAGTTGCCGAAAGTCGAACCGACCTCAAGCCTGCCGTACCGCGCAGCGCTGCGCTCGATCGTCACGCTTGTACGCGAGGAGCCGGTGCTGCGCCAGCGAATGTTGCTCGGCGCCTGTGCGATGGGGTGCTTCAGCGTGCTCTGGACCTCGCTGGCATTCCTGCTGTCGGGCGTGCACGGCAGTCACTACCACTACGGCAACGCGGTGATCGGCCTGTTCGGCTTGGCCGGGATCGCCGGCGCCGGCGCCGCTCAGCTGGCAGGTCGGCTAGCCGACCGCGGCCACGGCCGGCTGGTGACGACCGCCACGCTCACGGTGCTGCTGGTGAGCTGGGGCGTGCTCTACCTCGGCAAGTCCTCTGTGGTCGTGCTGATCGTCGGGATCATGGCCCTCGACCTCGGCGTGCAGGGGACGCAGATCAGCAACCAGGCCGCGATCTACAAGCTGCACCCAGACGCACGCAGCCGCATTACGACGCCGTACATGGTCGCCTACTTCCTCGGCGGCACCGGACTCTCCGCGGTCACAGGCGCGCTCTACGCCACTGACGGCTGGGGGGCGGTCTGCCTGCTTGGCGCCGGCACCGCGCTGGTGAGTCTCGTCGCTTGGGCGGCGAGCAGCCTGCGCCGGCGGTAGCCGGCAGCCCTACTCCTCGTCGTGGGCGCCGCCGAAGAGATCGGTTAGGCGGCGGGATAGCTCACTGCGCCTCGCGCCCTTGATGCGCTCCCCGAGCTCCGCTGTCGCATCATCGATGATGCTGGTCAAACTGTCCTCGGTCTCGTAGTAACCGAGTTCGTGGGGCGTGGGCTTGCGCGGCTGCCCGTAGGCGCCGCTCGGGGCCGCCTGCATCGGCGGAACGACACGACTCTTGCGCTGGGCTGCGCGCGTTGCTGCCAACTCACGCTCCAGATCCTCGATCCGCTTCTGAATCCCGGGATCGTCGTCCGTGGCGCGCACCGTGGACGCTGCCAGGCCAGGGGATCGCCGGGCGCGTGCGACGCGTGCGTATGCCTCCTGGATCTGGGCAAACCGCGCGGTCGACTCGGGCGAGCCGCCGTTGTGGTCGGGGTGATGGCGTTTGACCAGAGCCCGGTAGACCCTGCGCAGCTCACCGTCGGATACCTCCGGTGTGAGGCCAAGCACGGCATAGGGGTCGGTTCCGGCTGCGCTCATCAGTGAATTATCGTAGGTCGTCGGATCCACTTGAGTCTTGAGCTACGTAATGCCGCCCACGCGGCGGGGCGTCGTGGCACATGCTTCGCTGCCAGTGGCGGTCGTACAACTGTCAGGGCCGCCGTTGATTCCGTCCCCGAGCTGGCCCGTCGAATTCCCTCCCCAGCACTCGGCGCCTCCCAGATTTCCACGTGCACAGCTGACGCCGACGCCGGCGCTCACGACCACCGCGTTGGCTAGTCCGAGGGCCGGCCTCGGGGTCGCGAGGCACGCTTGGTCGCTGGCGTCTGCGGCGCCGACGCAGACCTGCAGAGCAGGTGTCTTGCCGGTGCCCAGCGCACCACTGGCAGCCACGCCCCAGCAGTCGACCGTGCCGTCCCTCAGTACTGCGCACGCGTCCTGGAAGCCCGCCGCGACCTGCGCCGCGTGGCCGCGCAGCACGACTCTCTGCGGAGTCGTCGCGCACGGAGTGGCGTCGGCACCGCAGCTGTCCGGTGCGTTCGTGCTGCCGGTGCCGAGCTCAGCCTGGGCGTTGCCCCCCCAGCAGTCGACAGCTCCTGCCTCGAGCAACGCGCAGGCGTCGCCGACACCGACGGTGACGCTCCTGGCACCGCTGATCCCATGGACCAGGACTGGCACAAGGCTGCATGGCTCGGGCGAGCCGCTGGCCATGCAGGCCTGCGGTCCGGTCGTGGTGCCGTCACCCAGCTGGCCGTCGCCGTCGTCGCCCCAGCACGTCACGCGGCCGCCCCGTACGAGCGCACAGGCGTCCAGCGACCCGACGGCGACGGCGGTCGCGTCGGCGACACCGAGTACTGGCGCCGGATGCGGGCTGCACCTGGCCGCGGGGCTAGCTGTGCCGCATGCCTCTGTGCCCTGCTCGCTCTCGTCACCGAGCACCCCATCTGTGGCGGCGCCCCAGCAGTAGGTTTCGCCACCCCTGACCACCGCGCAAGCATCGGCACCGCCTGCGCCGATGCTGACAGCGTCGCGGATCCCCGTGACCTCAACCGGACGCTGGGCGCAGGCGACGTTACCGCCCACCACCTGGCAGACCTGGGGGCCTGTCGACTCACCGACGCCGAGCTGCCCATAGTTGTCGGCCCCCCAACAGTCCACCAGGCCGCTGCGAAGCAGCGCACAGGCAAACTCGTCGCCGACGGCGACTGACACCGCTCTTGAGATCCCCAGGACTTGCGCCGGTCGCGGCGTGCAGTAACCCTCACAGCCAGTGGCCGCGTCTACCCCAACACCGAGCAAGCCGTCAGGGTTGACGCCCCAGCAATCAACCCGTCCCCGAGCCGTTATCGCGCAGACGGAGTCTTCACCGACCGCGATCGACGTGTGGCCATGGATCCCCACCCCCGGACTGGCACGGCTGGCAGGATCGCTGGCACTGGCTGGACGACTGTGGCTGGCGATCATCACGCCGCCGGTCGCGCCAACCACGACACACCCGATCAGGAGCAGCAATGTAGTTAAGCGGCGAAACCGGTCCATCTGGTCACAATGATCGGCTCAGGACCGGCGGGGACTTAGCGCTTGAGCTTTTGGCCTGCCGGAACCTCGCCCGGGAGGCGCCGCCGGCAGTCAGGCAGCTTGCGGCTCTACGTCGTAGCTGCGCGGTAGCCCATCGTCGTTGCGGGACTGCCTGCGACGGTCAACCTGCCAGGAGGTCCCGGCGATGACCAGGCCGATTGCCGCCAGGCCCGCACCCGCGAGGTTTGGTGCCGCGTACCCGAGACCCGCGGCGATCACGACGCCACCAAGCCAGGCACCGACCGAGTTTGAGATGTTGAACGCCGCTTGGATTGAGGCTGCCGCCAGGTTCGGCGCGCCGCCCGCGAGCGTAACGATCCGCGATTGCAGCGCCGGCGCGGTGCTCAAAGCCGTGAAAGCGAATAGGAAGATGCCGATCGCCGCCGTGATCTTGTTCCGGCAAGCGAAGAAGAACAGCCCAGATATCACGCACTCGGCCAGGATGCCCGCGCATAGGGTCTTCATCAGCGAACGGTCGGCAAAGCGCGCGCCGGTCAGGACCCCCGCGGTCATGCCCAGGCCGAAGATCACCAGCAGCGGCGTGATCGCCCACTGCGGGTAACCGGCCACATGGGTCATCATCGGCGTGATGTAGCTGAACGTGCAGAAGAGGGCGCCGCCAGCGATCGTGGCGATCCCTAGTGAGAACCAGATCTGAGGGTTGCGAAAGGCGTTGAGCTCATGCAGGATGTGAGCCTGCTCGGCCTCGCCCTCGACCTTCACGGCCGGCACCTGAGTGCTGACAGCCAGCACGGTCAGCAGCTGGATCAGGCCGACTATCACGAAGACGATGCGCCAGCCGAAGTTCTGGCCGATCAGGGTCGCCAGCGGGACCCCGACGACGTTGGCCACGGTGAGTCCCGCCAAGATCACGGCCATCGCCGAGCTGCGGCGTTCAGGAGTCACCAGACTCGCCGCCACGACCGAGGCCACGCCGAAGTAGGCACCGTGGGGTAGCCCCGTCAGAAAACGCAGCGCGAACAGCGAGCCAAAGTTCGGCGCGGCTGCCGAGGCGAAGTTGCCCACGGCCATCGCGGCGGCCATCGCCACCAGAAAGTTCCTGCGTGAGAACTTCACCGAGGCTGCAGCGAGCAACGGCGCTCCGACCACCACACCGAGTGCGTAGGCCGACACGAGGTTCCCGGCCCGCGGAATGCTGACGTGCACGCTGTGTGCGACGTTCGGCAGCAGACCGAGCGTCACGAACTCCCCAGTGCCTATCCCGAAGCCGCCAACTGCGAGTGCGAGTAATGGAATACGAGGCGACGTTGGTTGAGCACTCAAGGCTCTCCAGCCTAGCGGATGTCCGCCAGCCTGGAGAGCCTGGTCCCGCCGCGGGAGAGAGGTTTAGACCGCGGCAGGAGTGGTGGATGCGCTTGGCATCGGACCGTCTAGCGGGAAGGTCTCTTCCCACGACGGTAGAGTGCCTGTACGCGCCACATCCCCGTAGAAGCCGGCGCTCCGTTTCGGAACCCGACGGCCGGTCTCAAAGTCCACGTAGTGGAGGCCGAACCGGCGCCGGTAGCCGTGCGCCCACTCGAAGTTGTCCATCAGCGACCAGTGGAAGTACCCGGCGAGATTGACACCGTCTGCGATCGCGTCGGCCGCCGCGTCAAGGTGGCCGTGGATGTACGCAATCCGCTCGTAATCGTCGATCGTGCCGTCGGGGCTGACGTAGTCGTCGGCGGCGCAGCCGTTCTCGGTGATGTACAAGGGGAGGCCGTCCGTATCGGCGTGCAGCCGGCCCAAGAGATCCCGCAATGCGGCGGGCACAACCGGCCAGTCCATGACCGTGCGCTCCTGCTCGGGCGCCTGGTATTCCACGAAGCCGGGAAAGCCAGGAATCGCAGCCTCGCCGATCCGCAGGTCCGACCAGTCGCCGCGGCGGATGTGATGCGGGCGGTAGTAGTTGACCCCCAGGAAATCAATCGGCGCACCGATCAGTTCCATGTCACCGTCGTGGATCAGCGCTTCCGGGGGAAGCATCTCAGGCCGCGCGCCCTCCGGGTAGCGCTGGTGCAGGACGGGATCCAGATAAACCAGATTGAATTCGGCGTCCATGGCGTCCGCTACTGCCTCGGACTCGGCGTCGAGCGCCACGTACGGATCTGGATCCATGGTCGGGCCGATTAATGTGCCGGCGCCGGTGGTCTGACGCAAAGCCTGCAGAACGAGCCCATGGCCCAGCAGGATGTGATGGTTGGCAGCAGCGGCCAGGGCGTCGTCACAAAGACCTGGGGCGTGGGTGCCGGCCCGGTACCCCTGATGCACGGTCTGCAGCGGCTCATTGATCGTGATCCACATCGAGACCTGATCGCCGAGCTCGGCCCCGAGGATCAGCGCCAGTTCGGCCATGCGCTGGGCCGTATCCCGGTTGGCCCAACCGCCTTGATCCTCCAGGGCTTGCGGAAGGTCCCAGTGGTACACGGTGGCGACCGGTTGGACGCCGTTCTCACGCAGCCGTTCCGCAAGCCGTCGGTAGTAGTCGAGTCCTGCCTGGTTGACCGCGCCGGAGCCGGTTGGCTGGACTCGTGACCAGGCAACCGAGAACCGGTAGGCGCCGACGCCGAGATCCTTGATGATGCGGACATCGTCATCGAGGCGGTTGTACGAGTCACAGGCGATGTCACCGTTGTCACCGCGGAACACATTTCCACGCGTATGCGCGAAGACGTCCCAAATCGAGCGGCCCCGGCCATCTGCCGTCACGGCCCCCTCGATCTGATAGGAGGAAGTCCCGGTGCCCCAGAGGAAGCCCTCTGGGAATCTGCGCGAACGCATCAGGTCGCTGCTGTGGCTGATCACGCTCATGCTGCGCCGGCGACCAGACCGGCACCTTCGCCAGTCCACTCATGCGGAAGCTCGTTGGTCGTGGCAATCTGCTGGTAGACGCGAGCGCTCTGCTTGAGGGTCCGCTTCTGGGTACCGAAGTCGACGAAGACCACACCGAACCGCTTCTGGTAGCCGTACGCCCACTCGAAGTTGTCAAGCAGCGACCACTGGAAGTAGCCGTCCAGCGGTACGCCGTCCTGGATGGCACGCCAAATCGCGTCGAGGTGGCCCTTCAGGTAGGAGATCCGCTCGATGTCGTTGACAACACCGTTGGGATCGACGTAGTCCTCAGCTGCGCAGCCGTTCTCTGTGATGTAGAGGCGGCAACCGGCCTGCTTGTCGGAGAGCTCGGAGGTGACGATCTTCAACATCTCGTACAGCCCCTGTGGCTCGACAAGCCAGCCCATTGCCGTGGTCGGCAGGTGCGGCGGCATGAACGGCACGACGTCACCACCGCCGGTTGGGGTGCGCCTGTCAGTCGATACGACTCCGTCCGCGCGCTTGAGGTAGAACGGCGCGTAGTAATTGATGCCGATGAAATCCAACGGGGCGCTGATCAGGTCCATGTCGCCGTCTTTGATCAGCGACTCTGGCGGCAGCATGTGCGGCCGGGCGGCAGCTGGATAGCTGCCATGCAGAATTGGGTCCATGAAGATGCGGTTCTGTTCGGCGTCAGCGACAACCGCGGCCGCCTCCGCGAACGAGTCTGCGGCCCTGACGACGTTCAGGTTGAGCGCCAGCCCGATCTTCGCGGCGGGTAGAGCGGTGCGCAGGCGTTGCGTCGCGAGTCCATGTCCGAGCAGCAGGTGATGGGTTGTCGCGGCGGCTATGACGTCGTCGGTGACGCCAGGAGCGTGGATCCCTAGCCGGTAACCCTGGTTGGCCACGACCTGAGGCTCGTTGAGCGTCATCCAGTCGTCGCAGTCGGAGCCGATCGCCTCAGCCATGATCTGGGCGTAGTCAGCAAAGCGCTCGGCGGTGTCGCGATTGGCCCAGCCGCCCGCGTCCTCAAGGCCCTGCGGGAGATCCCAGTGGAAAAGCGTGATCGCGGGGGCGATCTCTCGCTCGCGCAGGCCGTCCACGAGACGGCGATAAAAGTCGATTCCTGCTTGGTTGATCGCGCCGCTGCCGGTTGGTTGGACGCGCGACCAGGAGATCGAGAAGCGGAAGGCCGCGAGGCCGAGCGACTTCATCAGATCAAGATCCTCTTCGCTGCGGTTGTAGAAGTCGCAGGCGATATCTCCGTTGTCACCGCCGCGGACCTTTCCGGGGGTATGGCTGAAGGTGTCCCACACCGATGGTCCGCGCCCATCCGCCGTTGCTGCACCCTCGATCTGGTACGCGGCCGTTGCCGCCCCCCAGACGAAACCCTCTGGAAATGCGCGCACGCTCTTGGCCGATCCGCTGGCGTCGGTCGCCGACATTTTGTTCCTTTCGATACTGCCTGTTGGTGATGGCAAGACCAGCCCGCTCCCACTGAGAGCGGGCTGGTTCGTGCCAGTGGGTGCTGTTACGAGGTCGGCTTCAGGTGCAGAACGACAATCTCGTTCTGCGGTGAGCCGGGCTGCCCGATCTCGTACTGGTTGGTGGCCGAAGGCCAACCGCTGAACGCTGACGAGTTGTACTCGTCGAACGCTGCTCCATATACGGTCGGGATGACCGGCAGGTCCTGAGCGACGTACTGCTCGATCGGCGTGATGTCCTTCAGCTGTCCGCTGACGGACGTCTGGCCCGCGAGCTTCGCGAGGTCGGCGTTGATGGCCGGATCCTTCAGGCGCTCGAAGTTGCCTGAGGAGTTGCCGATCTCATCGCTGTTCAGCCAGCTGTTGTAGAGCTGGTATGCAGAGATCGTCGTCTGCGACCAGTGCTGCGTCAGGACAAAGTTGCCCTTGGTGATGTTCGCTGCCCAGACTGCTGGGCTCGGGCCGTAGAACGTGGACTTGATGTGCGCCTTGCGCAGCTCAGCTGCGATCAGCGAGTCGTCTTCCGCGTAATCGGTGTAAGCCGCCGGGTCCGTGACCGGAACCGTAACTTCCTTGCTACCGAGGTAGAAGTAACCACCCTTGAGCTTGTAGCCGGCAGCCTTCAGGACCGCAATCGCCTTGGCGGTCTGTGAGACCGGTGACAGCGAGGCGCTCTTGACCGCGGGGGACAACAGGTTCTTGAAGCCAGGCAGCACCAAGCCGCTGGCGTTCGTCGCGACTGGCTCAAGGCCGGCCTCGCCCTGCGTGTCGATCGCGGTGCGGTCGATCGCCAGGCTGATCGCCTGACGGACAGCCAACTGGTTGGTCGGCCACTTGGTCAGGTTAGGCTCAAGCGAGTTGGTCTGAACCGGAGCGAACCACACCTTGTGGGTCGTCGGAGACGGCTTCACGTAAGCGCTGGCCAGGCCGGTGATGAAGTTACCGGCCCATGTGAGCTGGTTGCTGGTCAGCAGTGAGAGCACGGTCGTGTTCGACGCGATGGCCGGGACCTCGATCTCGCTGACTGCCGGCGCGCCGCCCCAATAGCTGGGGTTCGCCGTTAGCGTGATACCAGCCGCGCCGGTCGAGGTGACCGTGTACGGACCGGTGCCCACCGGAGTTGAATCGACATAGGTTCCGGGATCGCCGACTGAGCTCCAGACCGACTGCGGAACGATGTACGTGTTGCCGATCGACTGCAGGTTGGTGTACTGCGGGGTCTTGAAGGTGACCGTGACATCGTTGCCCGACGCGGTTGCGCCAGTGAGCGCAAGGCCGGCCGTGTTGACGTCCGCGTACTGCTTCAGCAGGTTGAAGCTGAAGGCCACGTCGGCCGACGTCATCGCGGTGCCGTTGCTGAACTTCACGCCCTGACGGATCGTGAAGGTGATCGACTTGCCCTTGTTACCCCATGAATAGCCGGTGGCCAGCATGTAGTAGGGCTTCGCCGCGGGATTCGCGAGGTTGAAGTCCATCAGGGGCTCGTAGATCAACGAGTCGGCGCCAGCCTGGTAGGCGGCGGTTGACTGCACATACGGGTTGTAGTTCGCCGGAGTGAACCCAACCTCAGGGCTCGACTCAAAGATCAGCGGTGTGCCCGACGCAGCGTGCGCCGAGTGAGTTGCGGCGATCGACGCGCCCGGCGCGACGAGCGCAGCAACCAGCGCCGCGGAAGCGGCGGCAGCGACCACAGTGGCTGAAGCACGACGCTTCAGCACCGATGGCCTATAGGTCTTCGGTTCCATTAGGTGATGTACCTTTCTTACTGCAGTGATGTAGTTCGACGTGGCGACACGTGCGCCTCACGCGCCGCCGTTTTCGGCCCCGGCGCGGCAGCGTGCTGTCGCGTCGGTAGGTCGATCAGATCCGAGTCATTGAGGCAGAACCACGCTCCTCTCCTCCCTTTGCCTTTGAACAAGATTTGGTGCTGCAAGGTCGAGGCGCCAGCAGGCCGCCGAGCGTTGCTCATCGATGGCTTGCAGGGGTGGTGACTCTGCCCGGCAGTGGTCGTCGGCGAACGGGCAGCGGTCGCTGAAGCGGCAGCCCACCGTGTTGACAGGAGCGCTGCCGGCGAGCCTCGCGCTGCGGGCGAGGCGTTCGTCGATCGGAGCCCCGAGGCGGTCCGGATCGGGAGCCGCGGCCAGTAGCAGCTGGGTGTAGGGGTGCGCCGGCTCCTGGCTGAGCTCCTCAGACGGACCGCGCTCGACGATCTCCCCCGCATACATGACGAGCGTTTCGGTCGCAAAGTAACGCGCTGAGGCGATGTCGTGAGTGATGTAGAGCACTGCCAGCTCAAAGCGCTCGCGGAGCTGGTCGATCACGTCCAGCACCTCAAGGCGGATGGAGACGTCGAGCATCGACACCGGCTCGTCTGCGAGCAGTACGCGTGGCTTGACGGCCAACGCGCGGGCGATGGAAACACGCTGACGCTGCCCACCGGAGAGCTGGTGCGGATAGCGCTGCAGGAACTCTTTGGCGGGGCTCAGTCGAACCTCATCCATAAGCCGGATGAGTTCCTGCGCCACGCCATCGCGTCCCAGCTCGGAGCGGTGCAGACGCACAGCCCGCTCCAGCGGATAGCTGACCCGATGGGTTGGATTCAGCGAGGCGAAGGGGTCCTGGAAGACCATCTGGACTTCGCTCTTGTAAGCCCGGAAGCCGCGGCGTCCCGAGTGGTGCACAGTTTGCCCGTCGAGCAGCACCTCGCCGCTGGTTGGATGCTCCTGTCCCGCGAGTAGCTTGGCCACGGTTGATTTCCCGGAGCCACTCTCACCGACGAGCGCGACCACGGAACTGCGGCGCAGCTGCAGTGAGACGTCTCGCACCGCCGACAGAACCGCAGCTCTACGACCCCTGCCCAGCTTGTAGTCCTTGTGAAGATTCCTGGCCTCCAATACGACCGGCCCGAGCTCATCCGTGGCGGGTTGGTTGTTGGCCATCATGGCGGGCTCGGTCATCCCTGAACCTCTCCGGTGGTTGCGGCCGCTACTACAGGAGCAGGCTCGATATCGCCAGGTTTGACGAACGGGCACGCCGTCAAGTGCTGCGGGTCTTCGGCCTCTGCGGGCAGCAGCTGCATGTCGACGCTCTTGCACTCAGGTTTGGCAAACCGACAACGCGGGCCGAAAGGGCAGCCAGGCGGCATATCGCGCGGATCTGGCGGCGAGCCGGGGATCCCTGCCAACGCCCGGCGTGGGCCGCGCACGCTCGGGAATGAGTTGAGCAGCCCGCGCGTGTAAGGGTGTGCGGTGCGGTGGTGGATCTGCTCGCCGCTGCCGGTCTCGACCATCTGGCCGCCGTAGAGCATCGCGATCCGGTCCGCGATCTCCAGCAGCAGCGAAAGGTCGTGCGTGATGAAGAGGACCGCGAACTTGAGCTCCTTTTGCAGCGTCGCGATCTCCGCCAGGATCTCTCGCTGGACCACCACGTCGAGCGCAGTCGTCGGCTCGTCCATGATCACAACCTCGGGATCGGTGGCGAGCGCCATCGCAATCATGACCCGCTGCCTCATGCCGCCGGAGAGCTCATGCGGGAAGCTGCGCAGCCGAGTCCGCGGGATTCCGACCATGTCGAGCAGCGTGTTGAGTCGCTCGCGCTTCTCATCGCGAGACATATCAAGGTGGGCGTCGATCACGTCACCGAGCTGGTCCTGTACGCGAAGCACGGGATTCAGAGCGTTCATGGCGCTCTGGAAGACGATCGCGATCTCTCGCCAGCGCAGCGCCCGCAGCTGATGCGGCGACATGTCGAGAATCTCGACACCCTCTGTCCCGACACGGCGTCCGCGGTAGACGACACTGCCTCCGGTGATGATCGCCGGCGGGCGCAGCAGACGGCAGGCGCCGAGCGCCAGCGTCGACTTGCCCGACCCGCTCTCTCCGGCCAGGCCGATGATCTCGCCCGGGGCCAGGCTGAGGTCAACGTTGCGCACGGCCTTGACGTCTCCAGATTCGGTCGCGAAGGAGATCGAGAAATTGCGGATCTCCAGGACGGGCAGGGACGAGGCCGCATCTTGTGCCGCAGGCACGACGCCCGAAGCAGTCTCTTCTGAGGTGCTCACGAGGCCTCCCTGATGACCGGTGTTGGATCTGAAGCGCGCCAGCGCGCGCCCTTGATCTTCCGCCGCCCGCCGTCGCGAAGACGGGGGTTACCGATCTCGTCGAGGCCGAAGTTCAGCAGCACGAGGCTCGTTCCCAGCAGCGCGGCGCAGAGGCCAGGCGGCACGTACCACCACCACGCTCCCAGCTGGATCGCCTCCTGGCTCTGAGCCCAGTAGAGCATCGTGCCGAGGCTCCATCCGGAAAAGCTCGCAAGGCCGATGAAGGCCAGCGCCACAGAGGTCAGAATCGCGTACAGCACGGTCGACACAAAGCTGGCGGCGATCAGGCTGACCTCGTTCGGCAGGATCTCAAACATGATGATCCGCCAAGTCCCCTCACCCGTCTCGCGAGCGGCGAGGACGTAGTCCCGGTTGCGCAGCGTCAACGTTTGAGCGCGAATCACGCGCGCGCCCCAAGACCACCCGAGCGCGCTCAGCACGATGGCAATCGGCAACTCTCCCGCACCCGGCCCCAGGTAGCCGAGTACCACAATCAGCAGCGGTAGCGCAGGCAGGACCAGGAATACGTTTGTCAGGAGCGAGAGCCCCTCGTCAGAGCTACCACCGAGGAAGCCGGCGGTGACACCGACCAGGACCGACAGGATGGTCGCAATGATGCCGGTCATCAGGCCAAGCACAACCGTTGAGCGCATCCCGACGAGCAGCTGAGAGAGCACATCCTGCCCCGTCGACGTCGTGCCAAGTAGGTGGTGGATGTTTGGTGCGAGCGCTTGCGTCTGCGTCGTCGTGAGTGACGGATCGTAGGGCGCCACGGCCGGTCCGATGATCGCGATCAGGAGGAAGAAGCCGAAGATCCCGGCTCCGATCTTGGCCTTCAGCGGCATCGACCGCGTCAACCGGCGCCAGATCGGTGCGGCCGTATGCGTGGCGGCCTGCTGACCGCGCTCGTCGACCTTTAGCGGTGCGGCGATCGACATCAGTACGCCTGCCTCGTGCGCACGCGCGGGTCAGCGATCACGTAAATAACGTCGGCCAACATGCAGGCGAGCAGCACCGCGAACGAAATCACGAGGAAGATTCCTTGCGTCAGCGGGTAGTCGTTTGCGTTCACCGCGTTGAAGAGCGTGAGTCCGACACCCGGATATGAGAAGACGATCTCCATCACCAACGCGCCGGCCACAACAAAGCCGATCGCCAGTGCGAAGCCGGCGATGTTCGGCAGGATCGCGTTCCTCGCCGCATAGCTGAAGATCACACGTCGGGAGCTGAGACCCTTGGCCTGTGCGGCCAGTACGTAGTCCTCGCCGATCGTGGTGATCGTGACGTTGCGCATCTGCAGCATCCAGCCGGCCATCGAGGTGGCGATGATCGTCAGCGCCGGCAACAGCGAGTGATCGATCGCGCTCCAGGCGAAGGTCCAGTTCCAACCGGGCAGCAGGCCGAGCGTGTAGCCACCGCTGATCGGGAAGATATGCAGCTTCAGCGAGAAGAACTCGATCGCCAGTAGCGCCAGGAAGAAGTAGGGCGTCGCCTGCAGGAAGGTGAGCGCCGGCAGCGCCTGGTCTAGCCAACCGCCCCGGCGCCATGCGGCGAATACGCCGAGCAGTGTGCCGAGAATGAAGCTGATGATGGTGGCGGTGCCCACCAGCGCGAGCGTCCAAGGCACGGTGCTTGCCAGCACGCTCGTGACCTTGTCGGGATAGAGGCTGACCGACGTCCCCAGGTTGAGGTGCACGATGTTGCCGAGGTAGACCCAGTACTGGTGCAGCAGGCTGCCCTGGTGGCCGACGCCGAACTCCGCCTCGAGTGCCTTTATGGCCTGGGGCTGCAGGTCCGGGAACTTGGCCATCATCGTCTCAACCGCGTTGCCAGGCATGGCACGCGGAATGAAAAAGTTGACTGTCACTGCCGCCCAGGCAGCGACGACGTAAAACCCGAGTCGTCGGACTAAAAACTGCACTTCTTTTTCTCCTCCCCTCACTACTGGCAGCGAACTGCCGACCACCCAAACGGCTGGTGCGGAAACGGTAACCTGTCGTTTCTGAAGTGTCAAGCCCCAATTTCCCCAGTGTTTACGGGGCCTAACAAAACTTTATGAAATTAACTCCGTGCAAATATGCGCAGGATTGTGTAACGTTACAGACGTGAATCGCTGTAACGGGGGAACAACGAGCAGGGGCGGTCGGAGCGCATGAGTCCGGTGACCGGCGAGGGCCGCGGTGCCACGATCCGCGAAATCGCCGAGATCGCGGGAGTCTCGATCGCGACCGTGTCGCGCGTGGTCAACGGCAGCGGCTACGTCGCGGACGCGACGCGCGTTGCAGTCGAGCGCGTGGTGCGCGATCACGGCTACTCCGCCAACCGCTCAGCGCGCGGCCTCTCGAGTGGCCGCACCGGCCTGGTTGGCGTAACGGTGCCAAGGATCCACCCGGCCTACTTCTCGGAGATCGTCGCCGGAGCGACCGATGCGCTCTACGAACGCGACATGCGGATCGTGCTCTGCCCGACGCTGCACGAGCACGATCGCGAGGTCTCGCTGCTCAACCGCCTCGTCCACGGGACAACCGACGGCGGGCTTCTGATCCTGCCCGAGGAGACCCCCGCCGAGCTACAGACACTGATGACGCACGGCTTCCAGTTTGTCGTCGTCGACCCGCGCGAGCGGCTTGACGGGCAGGTTCCGACCGTCTCAGCCGCCAACCTCTCAGGCGCATACGCGGTCATCAGCCACCTGCTCGGACTCGGCCATCAGCGGATCGCCGCGATCACCGGGCCGCGCGGAATGCTTGCAACCGAGGAGCGCACCCGCGGCTATAACGCGGCGCTCGCAGCCGGCGGCGTGATGCCATCCCCGCAGCTGGTGGTCGAGTCGACGTTCGACGTCATCGGCGGGCGCGCTGCTGCCGAGCAGCTGCTCAACCTCTCGGAGCCGCCAACGGCGATCTTTGCATTCAGCGACCAGATCGCGATCGGCGTGCTGCACGCCGCGATGGCGCACGGGCTCAAGGTCCCCGATGACCTCTCGATCGTCGGTTTCGACGACACGATCGAAGCCGAACTCGTGACCCCGGCCCTTACGACCGTGCGTCAGCCGTTGGCGGAGATGGGACGGATGGCCGTCAGCCTGCTCACGCGTCTGCTTGAGAACCGCCGCCTCGAGGCACTGCACGTCGAGCTTGCGACGCAGCTCATCATCCGCGACTCGACAGCCCGACCCCCGGGCCTCTGAACTGACTTCGACGCCGCGCGGCGTCGGATCGTCCCGAGCGCTACGCGCCGGGCGTCACCAGCCCACTCTCATAGGCGAAGACCACGATCTGCACGCGGTCGCGGAGGTTCAGCTTGGCCAGCACTCGGCCCACATGTGACTTGACCGTCGCCTCGGAGAGCACCAACTCGGCTGCGATCTCGGCGTTGGAGAGGCTACGCGCGACCAGCAGCAGCACCTCCTGCTCACGGGCTGTGAGCTGCGCGAGCAGCTCACGCTGCTCGGGAGCGGCGCGGTCCGCCGCGCCGGAGCCGGGCGCGTGGGCCGGCAGCCGCTTGGCGTAGGCGGTGAGCAGCCGCTTGGTGATGCTTGGCGCCACCACCGCGTCGCCGGCGGCGACCGCCCTGATCGCCGAGAGCAACTCCGCCGGCGGAGTGTCCTTGAGCAGGAAGCCGCTGGCCCCGGCCCGCAAAGCCGAGTAGACGTACTCGTCGAGGTCGAATGTGGTGAGGATGATGACGCGGCTCTCTGAGCCCGACTCGACGATCCGCCGGGTCGCCTCGACCCCGTCCATCTGCGGCATGCGGACGTCCATCAGCACCACATCGGGACGCAGCTCAAGCGTCGCCGCCACCGCCTGGGTTCCCGTCGCCGCCTCGCCGGCCACCGCTAGGTCGCTCTGACTCTCAATCACCATGCGAAAGGCCATCCGCATCAGCTCCTGATCGTCCGCCAGGAGCACCGAGCTGCTCACGCGACCACCTCGGAGCGCAGGTGCAGGTGCACACGCCAGCCGCCGTCTTCGGTGGGGCCGACCTCGAGGTCGCCCCCGTAGGCGGCAGCCCGCTCGCGCATGCCGCGCAGGCCGCGCCCGTCCCCGTGTGATGGCGTGGTGAGCGGCCGGCGAGTGCCGAGTGCCTCTCCGGTGTTGGTCACATCGAGGTCGACCTGACCGGCACGGCAGTGCAGCGCCAGCCGCGCCGTAGTCGGGCGGGCAGCGTGCTTGAGCGTGTTGGTCAGCGCCTCCTGAGCGACGCGGAAGACTGCCAACTGGATACCGTGCGCGAGCGCCTGCGGATCTCCGTCGATATCCACGTCGACCGGGATCCCCGCGGCGCCAACCCGCGCCAGCAGGTCATCAAGACGTTCCAGGCCCGGCTGCGGCTCGAGCGGTTCCGCCAACGTGTCATCCCGCAGCACGCCCAAAAGCCTGCGCATCTCGAGCAGTGCCTGGCGACCGGTCGCGGAAACGCGCTGGACCGCGTCGGCGGCTCGACTCGGGGAGGCATCAAGCGCATAGGTGGCGCCGTCCGCGAGTGCGATCATCACGGTGAGGTTGTGCGAGACGATGTCGTGCATCTCGCGGGCGATCCGCGCACGCTCAGCCGCGGCACCGAGCTGGCCCTGTTGATCGCGTTCGCGTTCGAGCCGCGCCGCTCGCTCGCGCAGCGACTCAAGCAGCTCCCGGCGCTGTCTGATCATGATTCCGAGCGCGCCCGCGGCCACGGCCAGACCGGAGAGACCGACCCAGTACTTCAGCCGCTCGGACGGCTCCCAGCGCAGCGCCACCATGATCGCGCCGGCCTCGACCGTGACCAGCGCCGCCGCCATGGTTCGAGGCTCGCTCTCTTCGCAGACCCAATACAGCGCGATCAGGACCGAGACGTCGGCGAGTTGCGGTCCCGAGAGTAGCCACTGCAGAAACGCCGCCAGCGCGACCCCCGCGAAGCAAATCGCCGGGCTACGGTGGCGGATCAGCAGCGGCAGCGTCAGCGCCGCACAGAAGACCAACAGCTGAGCCGAGACCCGGTGCTGGACGACGAGCCCGGCGATGCTGACGCCGGCCGCGAGCAGTGCCAGCACCAGGTCGGTGAGCAGCCGGTGACGGGCCGACAGGGCCGTCAGGCGCTCGACGCGCTGGTTCAGCCAGGTGAACAGGAGCTCATCGGAGCGATCGCTCATCGGCTCTGTATGTTCGCGCTACTCAGGGTCCGGCGCGAGCGCTGGACCGAGGTGCGGTTCAACCGCATGGGTTTGCATCGCCTCGCCACTCTTGCCCTGAATGCCGTGCCGGCTGAGCGCCGTCCACCCGACAAGCACGATGAAGACGATCAGCGCCACGGCCGAAGTGTGGCCGTCCCCGAAGTTCAGTCCGGTGATGTTGTGCGGCTTGCTGAACCAGTCCGAGAACGAGGCGCCGATCGGGCGGGTGTCGATGTAGGCGAACCAGAAGGCGAAGATCGGGTTCCAGTTGAACCTCCACCAGCCGATCAACGGAATCAGCATGATCGCGCTGAACAACAGAATCGAGTGGAAGAAGCCGAGGTTCAGCGTGGTGGCGGTCATGTCGCCCGCGGCCGTGCCGAGCGCGAAGGTGCCGAACACCGCGAACCAGTAGTAGAGCTCGCGCCGGCGGGTGTCGATCGTATGGATCGAGAGTGTGCCCTCGCTGCGGTACCAGCGCCAGAAGACGATCGCGGTGAACAGCCCGAAGCCGGTGGTGGTGACCGGGTAGGGGATGCTCGCGCCGTCATGGATGGCGTCGGCCAGCATCGTTCCGGATACGGCGATCATCATCACCACGAACCAGTAGTACGGAGCTTTGTACGTCTTCTGGCTCAGCTGCAGGCGCAACGCCAGCAGCGTGCCGCTGATTCCGACAACAGCGGCGAGCGGGACGCTGTGATCGCCCATGAAGTCGGACATCGCCTCACCCATACCGGTGGTCAGCAGCTTCAACACCCAGAACATCAGGGTGATTTCGGGGACCTTGGTGGCGAGGTGACGCCTGGTGGTGGTTTCGCTCATCAAGGAATACTTGGGTCGAGCCGTGGTTATGGCGCGCCACGGTAGCCGGGTTTAGCCGCACCGGCGAAGCCGTGCGCGGCACTGATCCGTCCCTGCCAGACAGCCCTCGCACCCAGGTCGCCCGTGAGGAATACAAAGTAGAGGCAGCCGAGCGCCAGCACGCCGAGTACGACCCGGGCGGGCTTGAGTCCTTGAACTGCCGTCAGCACTCCACCGATGATGGCGTCGATCCAGCCGATCCCGGTGGCCTGCCCGCGGCTGTGGCGGTCGAGCGCGACGGCGATGATGAACATCGCCGTGAACGCGATCAGGAAGATCCGCAGGATGCCCGCGGCGTG
>Ga0302314_10001733_pt1 | contig 40888 bp, 42 predicted proteins | sample III_Palsa_N2_3_FD_200533 | JGI IMG/M metagenome (GOLD analysis project Ga0302314, IMG submission 200533) | Peat permafrost microbial communities from Stordalen Mire near Abisko, Sweden - III_Palsa_N2_3 | ecosystem: Environmental > Terrestrial > Soil > Palsa > Peat permafrost | place: Sweden... | reverse complement strand
AATCCGCTGCGGGTGCGCGGCATGACCGCGGCGGGCTCTGGCGACTGGACGATCGAGCTGGACAGCGGGGTCGAAGCCCTCCTCTCGCGCAGGTTCCCGCAAGCGTTGAGCGCCCTGAGGAGCTAGGCGCTGGTTGTCTAAGCCCTGGCCGTGGGCGGCGCGCAAAGGCGACCCGGACCTTAGACTAGGCGAGCCTCAGTTCGCGTCGGGCGTTTATAGGGCCGATAGCGACCACGAACTCGGCAACAGCAGGTGTGGGTCCACGGGTGGACCTGACGTTCGCCGTGAATGTCCGAAAGCGGGCAAAAGGTCAGAGTCGCTCGATCACCGGCAACGGGCGGCGGCGCGTCGAAATTACCCTCGGCGATCTCAAGCAACCACGCCCGAACCTGGGAATGGGGGATCGATCGGTCGTCGGCCTGTGCCTCAGCCGCCGCCGCCAGGGCTGCCACCTCGGCTTCGTCGATATCGGGCAGGGAGGACGCTCTTGCTCATACTTTTGAGATGGCATCAGCCTTGGTTGATGTCGAGAGGGCGGGCCGCCGCTTCGAGGCACTCCGGACAGAAGCAGCCGGCAGCCCCGTCCGGCACCGGCAGCCGCGGCGGCAGCTCCATGCACCAGCACTCGCCCTCGGGCATGCAGCTCATCGGCCGGCCGCAGCGGGCACAGGTGATCTTGGGAATGGGGTCGGCCATGACCCCATTCTAGCCGCTCACGCGTAGTTGTTGTAGGTCAGGCCGCTCTCGGCATTCTCGGCGAAGGCTGAGAGCGTGCTCTGTGCACCGCTGAGATCGTCGTTGCTGAGCGAGGTGCCGAGCGAGCTGATCAGCGTCAGCAACGGATTGCTGCTGCTGGACGAACTGCTCGCGGTCGAGGACGAGGCGCTGCTGCTGGTGCTGTCGGTGCCCAACAGGCTCGAGACGGTGGCATAGGCCGATTGGGCCGACGAAAGATCGCCCGACTGGACCGACGAGAGCAGGCTGCCGACCGCGGAGCCCAGCGCCTGGTCGCCGCCGGTGCCGTCGGGCGGCGGCGGCGGGGGTGCGGATCCGGCGCCGCCTTGGGGTTTGTTGGCCTCGAACGTCGTAACCAGCGACTGGGCCGTGGAGAGATCGCCCGATTGCAGCGCCGTGCCCAATTGCGTGAGCAGATCCTGCAGCGGATCGCCAGACGAGGAGGTGCTGCTGCCGGAGGACGATGTGCTGCTGGAAGAAGCGCTGGAATTCTGGCCAGGCGCATGGTCGAGCACGTTCTGATAGGCAGCCTTGGCTGCCGTGAGGTTCCCGGACTTGATCGCCTTCAGCAATTGGCCGATCGGGTCGTTGCCCGGACCGGACGTGTCGGTCGAGCTGGTCTGGGACGTGTAGGATGAGGAAGAAATACCGCCGATGCTCATGCAAGCCTCCTAAGCTTTAAGCTTCAGGGACGGCGCTGAGGCCATACCCCAACACCGCACGAACGGCAGGATGCGACAGGCAACGGCGGAGCGGAACGTCAAATACTGGACGGCGCCATGCTAAATTTAAGGTACTGGGTTACCCTTATATTAAGGCCGGTCCGTGTGCAGCAGGGCCAGGCGCCGGGCGCGGCGGGTTCGCCAGCGGGTGACGGCCAGGATGATGCCGACGCTGATCGCGAAAATGCCGAGCAGGCTCAATTCGATCAGCAGGGCATATTGGCCCAGGAGCCGGCCGATCGCATGGCCGAACAGATAGCCCGCCGTGACGAAGGTCGCCGACCAGAGCCCCGCGCCGATGAAATTCAGGATCATGAAGCGGGCAATCGACAGTTCCGACAGGCCCATGGCGGCCGAGGAGAAATTGCGGATGCCGTAGATGAAGCGGAAGGTCAGGATGAACAGGATGTCCCAGCGTTCCAGCCAGCGATGCACCATGTCGATGCCGTGCTTCCAGTCCGGGAATTTGCGCAGCAGGAACGGGCCGGCCTTGCGGCCGACGAAAAACCAGCATTGGTCGCCGAGATACGAGCCGCACCACGCGGCTGCGGCCAGCTTATAGGGATCGATCGTACCACTGGCGGCCACCGCGGCGGCCAACAGGACGAAGGTTTCGCCTTCGAGGAAGGTCCAGACGATCGTCACAAGGTAGAAATAGTCGCGGTACTCGGCGATATACCGCTGAACCTCTTCCATCCGGAAAGTCGCTCCCACACTAACCCGTCGCATTCGCATCATGCGACCCGTCGCACCCTTGCCGGATGTCGACATTTATCCTGACGACCGGGTCCTTCGAAAGCGCCCTTGAAACGCCGTTGATGACGCGCCGCGGATCGCCAAGCGAGGGCCATACATCCGCTGACCGCGCTTCTTTTTCAAGTCCGCTCGCCCGATCGTGACTTTTCGCGCCCGGAAGCCCTTGCGCGCGGCTCCCATTCCTCAGACGAAAAGTTTAAGATCCCACTATCAACAAAAGCTTTCACCAGGACCAGCCCGCCATGATCAAGGAATCGTTTTCACCGATAAATTCCTCGGGCGCGGTCGATCCGGTGGCCCGTGCGCGGGTCGATCTGGCGGCGGCGCTGCGCTGGGCGGCAAAGCTGGGGTTGAGCGAGGGCATCTGCAATCATTTCAGCCTGACGCTGCCCGGACCGGAGGACCGTTATCTGATCAACCCGTTCGGCATCCATTGGGCGGAGATGCGCGCGAGCCACCTCTTGGTGCTGGATCGGAACGGCACGATCGTCGAAGGCAAGGGCGAGGTCGAGACCACGGCCTTCCATATCCATTCCCGCTTGCATCGGATGCGCCAGGACGCCGTCGCCGTCCTGCACACCCATATGCCGAACGCGACGGCGCTCACCATGATCGAGGGCGGGCGACTGACCATGGCGCACCAGAACGCGCTGCGTTTCCACGACGCCATCGCCTATGACGACCAGTATAACGGCCTGGCCTTGAGCCGGGACGAGGGCGACCGGATGGCCGACGCGCTGGGCTCCGCCCGGATCATGTTCCTGGCCAACCACGGCGTAATCGCGCTCGGTCCCGACCTCGCCCAGGCGTTCGACGATCTCTATTACGTCGAGCGCGCCGCCGAAATGCAGGTGCTGGCCCTGTCGACCGGCCGGCCGCTGCGCCTCGTCACGGACGAGGTCGCCCGCCGCACCGCCGTCGATTTCGCCCGGGACCGCCCGGCCTATGCCCACGCCCATTTCGAGGCGATCAAGCGGCTGCTGGATCGGGAAGACGACAGCTATCGCGATTGAAGATCGCCGAACATGACAAAGATTTAATGCGCCCGCAGGCTCACGGATAGGTGCGTGGCACCATCTTGCATGGTGAGGTGTTCGTCTATCCGAGCCCAATCCCGTTCACTCCGCGCCCCTAGGAGGCACTTTCGCCGTGACTGACACAGCCCCTACCCCGCGTCGCCGCCCCGTCGGCCGGACGCTTCTGCTTCTGGGTCTGTCGACCAGCCTGGCTTTCGGCCCCCTGGCACCGGCCTTCGCCCAGGCACCGATTCAGGCCGGCATGTCGCAGGACCTGCCGAGCTTCGCCCCGATCGTCGACAAGGTTCTGCCGGCCGTCGTCAACATCTCCGTCGTGCAGAAGGCCGGCGGCGGTGGCGGCGACGATCAGGCCGACCAGGGCGATGACGACGACCAGGACGACAATGGACCGCAGCTGCAGGGCCCCGGCGGCCAGGGCACGCCGTTCGACGAGTTCTTGCGCAAGTTCTTCGAACAGCAGCAGGGCCGCGGCGGCAAGGGCGGCCCCCATGCCGCCCCCAACAACCAGAAGGTCATCTCGCTCGGATCCGGCTTCATCATCGATCCGACCGGCTATATCGTGACCAACAACCACGTGGTCGGCGACGCCGAGAAGGTGACCGTCACCTTTGCCGACGACAGCCAGCACCCGGCCAAGATCATCGGCAAGGACGTGAAGAGCGATCTGGCCCTCTTGAAGATCGACGCACCGAAGCCGCTGCCCTTCGTCAAGTTCGGCGACAGCGACCAGGCCAAGGTCGGCGACTGGGTGATCGCGGTCGGCAATCCGTTCGGCCTGGGCGGCACGGTCACCAAGGGCATCGTGTCGGCGCGCGGCCGGCCGATCGCCGATTCGAGCTATGTCGATTTCCTGCAGATCGACGCCTCGATCAACCGCGGCAATTCCGGCGGCCCGACCTTCAACATGGCGGGCGAGGTCATCGGCATCAATACGGCGATCTTCTCGCCCAACGGCGGCTCGGTCGGCATCGGCTTCGCCATCCCGTCCAATTCGGCGAAGAACGTGATCGAGTCGCTGAAGACCTCGGGCCATGTCGATCGCGGCTGGCTGGGTGTGCAGATCCAGGAAGTGACGCCCGAGATCGCCAGCTCGCTCGGCATGGACCAGAACCATCCGATCGGCGCGCTGGTCTCGTCGGTCTCGGATGACAGCCCGGCCGCCAAGGCCGGCGTCAAGGTCGGCGACGTGATCGAGAAATTCGCCGGCAAAACCGTCGAGAAGATGCGCGACCTGCCGCGCGTCGTGGCCGAGACCCCGATCGGGTCCAAGGTCGATCTCGGCGTGTTCCGCAAGGGCGAGCATGTGACCCTGCCGGTCACGGTCGAGAAGCTCGACGACAGCAAGGTCGCCTCGGTCGATCCGCAGACCGGCGAGGAACGGCCGGGCCATGCCCCGTCGCTGGGCCTGACGCTCTCGAACCTCAACCCGGACATCCGCAAGCGCCTGTCGATCCCCAAGGACGTCAATGGCGTGCTGGTATCGCGGGTCAAGGACGGCAGCCCGGCCGCCGACAAGGGCATCGAGGCCGGCGACGTCATCGTTCAGGTCGACCAGACGCCCGTGACCAAGCCGGATGACATCATCCAGAAGGTCAAGGATGCAGCCAAGGCCGGCAAATCGAAATCGGTCCTGCTGCTGGTCAATCGTCATGGTCAGAACCGCTATGTGGCGCTGACCCCGGACGAGAAGAACGGCTAGAGCACGCTCAACCCAGGACCAAAGCCTACCCTCCGCCCCGTCGTCGCTGGCCCCCTGGCGACTTCTCCCGCCCCCTGGAGACCCCGGACTCCGTCCGGGACTGACGGGCGGAGGGCCCCTTCGATCATCAAGGGCTCTCCCGCTGCCATGAAGCTGCTTGTCGTCGAAGATGATCGCGAAGCTGCGGCCTTCCTGGTCAAGGGCCTGAAGGAAAGCGGCCATGCGGTCGACCACGCGGCCGACGGTCGCGAAGGGCTGATGCTGGCCACGACCGAACGGTTCGACGCCATCGTGCTCGACCGCATGCTGCCCGGCATGGATGGGCTCGCGATCGTGGCCGCACTGCGCGCGTCCGACAATGCGACCCCGGTGCTGATCCTGTCGGCGCTGGATCAGGTCGACGACCGGGTGCGGGGCTTGAAGGCCGGCGGCGACGATTATCTGACCAAGCCCTATGCCTTTTCCGAACTGATGGCACGGCTCGAATCGCTGCTGCGCCGCGGCGCCGGCGGCAAGACCCTGACCACGCTCAAGGTCGGCGAGCTGGAAATCGATCTCTTGGCCCGCACGGTCCGGCGCGGCAGTCACGAGATCGAGCTGTTGCCGCGCGAGTTCCGGCTGCTCGAGTACCTGGCGCGCAACGCCGGCCATGTCGTCACCCGGACCATGTTGCTGGAACAGGTCTGGGATTATCATTTCGACCCGCAGACCAACGTGATCGACGTGCATATCAGCCGGCTTCGGCAGAAGATCGACAAGGGCTATGCCAAGCCGATGCTGCACACCGTCCGAGGAGCCGGTTACTGTCTCAAGGCCGCCTGATCGACCTCGTCCGAACCTCGACCTTTCGGCTCGCGGTCTATTATTTCGCGCTGTTCGCCGGCTCCATGCTGTCGATGCTGGCGCTGATCTATTGGCAGACGGTGATCTATACGACCCGGCAGACCGACGAGACGATCGACGCCGAGATCACGGGCCTGGCCGAACAATATCGCCAGCGGGGCTTGGCCGGCCTGGTCGCGGTCATCAACGAGCGCTCAAAGCCCGAACGCGGCTCCAGCATGCTCTATCTCTTGACCGACCAGCGCCAGAACCCGCTCGCCGGCAACCTGTCGCGCTGGCCGGATCTGGAGGTCGAGAAGGACGGCTGGATGCGCTTCCAGCTCGAACCGGCCGGCAAGCGGTCGGAGGGGCCGCATATCGCCCAGGCGACGAGCTTCGTCTTGGCCGGCGGGGTGCAATTATTGGTCGGGCGCGACCTGTCGGAGAACACGGCGTTCCGCAACCGCATCGTGGCGGCACTCGCGTCCTCGGGCGCCTTGATGCTGGTGCTGGGCCTGATCGGCGGCATCGTGCTGAGCCGCAGGGCCCTGGCCCGGATCGAGACCATCAACAGCACCAGCGACCGCATCATGGCCGGCGAGTTCGATCGGCGCGTGCCGCTGAAGGGCTCCGGCGACGAGTTCGACCGGCTGGCGCAGAACCTGAACGCCATGCTCGACCAGATCGAGCGGCTGATGGCCGGCATGCGCCAGGTGACCGACAATATCGCCCATGACCTGCGCTCGCCGCTGGGTCGCCTGCGCAGCCGGATCGAAGTGGCGCTGATCGAGCCGCCCTCGCCGGATGCCTCGACCGCCGAGCGCTACCGCGAGGTGCTGCAGCAGACCATCGGCGAGGCCGACCATCTGCTGGCGACTTTTACGGCGCTGCTCGACATCGCCGAGGCCGAGGCCGGCAGCCCGCGCGGCCGGATGTTGCCGCTCGACCTGGCGGCCTTCGCCCGCGACCTCGCCGATCTCTACGAGCCCGTTGCCGAGGAAAAGGGCCTGACGCTGACGATCGCGACCGACCCGACGCAGGTCGACATCCGCGGCGACCGGCACATGCTGTCGCGCGCGGTCGCGAACCTGGTCGAGAACGCGGTCAAATACACACCCACCGGCGGCACCATCGCGGTCACGGTCGCGATCGAGGGCGGCATGGCGCGCCTCAGCGTCGCCGACAACGGCCCGGGCATCCCGGCCGAGGAGCGCGAGCGGGTGTTCGACCGCTTCTACCGGCTCGAAGCCAGCCGCACCACCGAAGGCAACGGCCTGGGGCTGAGCCTCGCCCGCGCCGTCGTCCGCCTGCATGGCGGCACGATCACGCTCGGCGACAACGGGCCGGGACTGGTGGCGGTGGTCAGCCTGCCGCTGGCGCCCGACGCGGGTTGAGCATCGAGACTGTGAATTGATCGATCTGGATGAGGCCCAGGCAAATCTCTCTGAACTTGTCGACCGAGCGGCCGCGGGCGAAGGGATCATCATCGCGAAAGCCGGCCAGCCACTTTGCCGCCCCGTGCCGGCAACCAAGCCGACTGGACCGCGACCGCTAGGACTTTTCGCTGCCCAAATCACGATTGACGACGATTTCGATGCGCCCGTTTGGCCGTCTGGTTCAGAGAATTAAGCCAGCCAATCTTCTGCTCTCAGGCCCTCTACTCGCGTGAATTCCCTCAGATTTCCGGTAACGATCACCAATCCCCTACTCCGCGCGTGGCCAGCAATCAGGAGATCATACCCGCCGATCGGGAGACCGCGCCGTTCCAGCGAGGCGCGAATTTCGGCAGAGTGCGCCGCAGCAGCTTCATCGAACGACAAGACTTCGAGTCTCGCCCTAAACCGTTCGACTTCATGCCGATTTTCAATGGGCTTAGCCGACTTTTCGGCGCCGTGCAGCAATTCCGCAAGCGTGATGGTCGAGACGCATAGAGCATCGACTTCGGCGTTGAACCTTGCCCGCAAACCCACCGGACGGTCGCGCAGAACGCGGATGCAAAGATTCGTATCGAGCATGTAGCGCAGCATCTCAGAACCCATCGCGCTCTTGAGTTGCAGGCTGATCACGCGCGCCGAGATCGACGCCCGGCGCATCGAAGAAATCGTCCCAAACAGCATTGGCGGGCACGATTACGCGCCGAATGCCGTCACGAAGGATGGTCACTTCCCGAACGGTTTCGGGGAACGCGACATCCTTTGGCAAGCGGACGGCCTGGGATCTATTGGTTTGAAACAGCGTTGTCCGCGTCATGATCGGCATCCTCGCGCAGGGATATCCACATTGTATATCCCTGCGTTTGTGCTGTCCATGCGGCAGATGCACCGCCGCCAGCATCGAACCCCCGCCGGCCAAAGTTTAAGTGTTGCGCAACCCTGCCCGCTCAATGCTGCCCTGTCGGCAGACCTACGCATTTGCACTGCAGCAGACTTGTTTGGCGCCTGCTTGACATTACATCCCCGCCACGGCGACAAGAATGCAATCATCATCGATTGTTCGCGCCTTCAATCTCGGGCGCTCCCCCCGGGTGGTTCGGCCCTGACGTAAGGATTGCGCGCGCTTGCTGCACGGTATCGACATTCTAGGCGACGTGGGGATCGGCATCAGTCTGGTCGGCGTCTTCTATCTGGTCGTTGCCATCATCGCCGTCTGGTCGTTCGGCCGGCAGCGGGTGGCGGTGACCAGCCAGCGCCCCTCCGTCACGATCCTGAAGCCGGTGTGCGGCGCCGATCCGGGCCTGTATGAGAATCTCCGCTCGTTCTGCCGCCAGACCTATGACGGACCGCTGCAGATCGTGATCGGCGCCCATCGCGAGACCGATCCCGCGGTCGCGATCGCCCGCCAGGTCATCGCCGATCTGCCCGGCGTCGACGTCACCCTGGTGATCGACGGCGCGCTCGCCGGCAGCAATTACAAGATCTGCAACGTCGCCAACATGATGGCCGTCGCCAAGCACGAGGTGCTGGTGATTGCCGACAGCGACATGCGGGTCGAGCCGCACTATCTGGACGCCATCATCGGCCCGCTGATGCAGCCGGGCGTCGGGCTCGTCACCTGCCTCTACAAGGGCCGGCCGGAGCGCGGCGTCGCGTCCACGCTGGGCGCCGCCTTCATCAACAGCGGCTTCCTGCCGTCGGTCCTGGTCGGCCGCTGGGTCGGCGCCGATACCGGCTGCTTCGGCGCCACCATGGTGCTGCGCCGCTCGACACTCGCCGAGGTCGGCGGCTGGGGCGCGCTCATCAACCAGCTCGCCGACGATTACGTGCTGAGCCGCCTGGTGCGCGACGCCGGCTACAAGGTCGTGATCTCGCCCTATGTGGTCGAGAACATCGTGCTCGAGGCCGACATGCTGGCGCTCTATCGGCACGAGCTGCGCTGGCAGCGCACCGTGCGCTCGATCAACCCGGTCGGGCTCGCCGCCTCGGTCGTCAACAACCCGGTGCCGCTGGCGCTTTTGTCCGTGCCCTTGAGCGGTTTCGCCGACGGTGCATGGCTGGCGCTCGCCGCCGCGCTGGCGGGGCGCGAGGCTCTGATATATACGTGCAGCCGAATCTTCGGTCAGGTCCCACTCCGGGCGGCCCTGGTGCCGATCCGCGATGTCTTGTCTTTAATCGTTCTCGTCGCCAGCTTCTGCGGGCAGCGGGTAACCTGGCGCGATCAGACCTTCCAGGTCGATCAGCGCGGTAAACTGACTTTCGAGGGAGACCCTTTGGCATGATGAAGACCCTGTTCCTCCAGGCCCCGTCCTTTGAAGGCTTCGACGGCGGCGCGGGGTCCCGGTACCAGGCGAAGCGCGAGATCAAGTCGTTCTGGTTCCCGACCTGGCTGGCCCAACCCGCCGCCCTCGTGCCGGGCTCCAAACTGATCGACGCACCGCCGGCCCGCATCAGCCTCAAGGACCTGCTCGACGACCAGGCCAAGGAAGGCTACGAGCTGTGCGTCATGCACACCTCGACCCCGTCCTTCGCGTCCGACGTCAAGGTCGCGGAAGCGATGAAGCAGCAGAACCCGAAGCTCAAGATCGGCTTCATCGGCGCCAAGGTCGCGGTCGAGGCCGAAAAGAGCCTGAAGGCCGCCCCGGTCGTCGATTTCGTCGCGCGCAACGAGTTCGATTTCACCATCAAGGAAGTGGCCGAGGGCCGTCCCTGGGCCGAGATCGACGGCATTTCCTACCGCGACGAGGCGGGCGAGCTGGTCCATAACCGCGACCGCGCCATCCTCGAAAACATGGACGAGCTGCCGTTCGTCACCGAGGTCTACAAGCAGAACCTGCACCTGGAAGATTACTTCATCGGCTATCTGCAGCATCCCTACGTCTCGATCTACACGGGCCGCGGCTGCAAGTCGCGCTGCACCTTCTGCCTGTGGCCGCAGACGGTCGGCGGCCATCGCTACCGCACGCGCTCGGTCGAGCATGTGATCGAAGAGATCAAGCTGGCGAAGAAGCACTATCCGCAGGTCAAGGAATTCTTCTTCGACGACGACACCTTCACCGACGACCTGCCGCGCGCCGAAGCCATCGCCCGGGAGCTGGGCAAGCTGGGCGTCACCTGGTCGTGCAATGCCAAGGCGAACGTGCCCTACGAGACCCTGAAGGTCCTGAAGGAAAACGGCCTGCGCCTGTTGCTGGTGGGCTACGAGTCGGGCAACCAGCAGATCCTGCACAACATCAAGAAGGGCATGCGGATCGAAGTCGCGAAGAAATTCACCAGCGACTGCCACAAGCTCGGCATCAAGATCCACGGCACCTTCATCATGGGCCTGCCGGGCGAGACCCACGAGACGATCGAAGAGACGATCCGCTACGCGACCGAGATCAACCCGCACACCATCCAGGTGTCGCTGGCCGCGCCCTATCCGGGCACGTTCCTGTTCGATCAGGCGGTCGAGAACGGCTGGCTCGACATCGAGCATGCCGAGCTGATCGACGAGCATGGCGTGCAGATGGCGCCGTTGCATTACCCCCATCTGTCGCACACGGAAATCTTCCAGGCGGTCGAGGTCATGTACCGGCGGTTCTATTTCCGCCGCACCAAGATCCTGTCGATCCTGAACGAGATGATCCGCAGCCCGCAGATGCTGGTTCGTCGCCTGCGCGAGGGCGTCGAGTTCTTCCAGTTCCTGCGCGAGCGGCATCAGGTCGCGGGCTGAGTCGAGGCGCAAGCCTCGATCCAGCCGAACCGCGCATGAAGCGGGTCATCTTCTCGGCGGACGATTTCGGCCTCGATCCCGCGGTCAATGACGCGGTCGAAATCGCCCATCGGGACGGCCTGCTTGCCGCCACCAGCCTGATGGTGGGCGAGGCCGCCGCCGAGCCGGCGGTCGCGATCGCCAGGCGCCATCCGGGCTTGCGCGTCGGATTGCATGTGGCCCTGGTCGAGGCGACCCCGGTCTCGGACCCGGCCGACATTCCCGATCTGGTCGATGCCGCCGGCCGCTTTCCCGGCGACATGGTCTCAGCCGGCTTCCGTTTCTTTTTCAAGCCCGGTATCCGCGCGCAATTGGCCCGCGAGATCCGCGCGCAGTTCGAGGCGTTCCGGCGCACCGGCCTGGCGCTCGACCATGCCAACACCCACAAGCACATCCATCTGCACCCGACCGTGGCGCGCCTGATCGTCGAGATCGGCCGCGACTATGGGCTGAAATCGATGCGCCTGCCGGTCGAGCCGGCGGGCCCGGTCGCCGCATCCGAGGGCCATGCCGCCCCGGGCGGATTGGGTGCAGCGGCCCTCAGGGCCTGGACCGGCCAGCTGAAGGCGATGCTGAGGCGCCAGGGCATCGCCACCAACGACCAGGTATTCGGCCTCGCCTGGTCCGGCGCCATGACCGAGGCGCGTGTGGCGGCGCTCATCCCGCACCTGCCCGATGGCGTCAGCGAGATCTATTTCCACCCAGCGACCACGCTCACGCCCAGTCTCGCCCAGACCATGCCCGCCTATCGGCATGCCGATGAGCTGGCGGCGCTGATCTCGCCGGAAGTGAAGCGCCTGGTCGCGCTGCATGGCATCGAACGGACCAGCTTCACCGATCTGGTCGGCGCTGCCGCAGCAAGAGCTGCAGCGTGATCCGCTGGGCCAGCCTGTTCGGCTTGATCGGCGTGGCGCTCTTGACCGCCATCCTGGTGTTCGAGGGCGTCGGGCCGGTGACGGTGGCGCTGCAGACCGCGGGCCTCGGCCTGATCTGGGCCAGCCTGTTCCATATCGTGCCGATGGTGGTGATGGCGATCGCCTGGCGCGTGTTGTTCGTGGCCGGGCCGGCGCCGTCGATCCTGCAGATGACCTATTCGGTCTGGCTGCGCGAATCGGTCAACGGCCTTCTGCCGGTCGCCCGCATCGGCGGCGAGGTCGTCTCCTATCGCGTGCTGACCCGCATGGGCTATCGCCCGACGCCCGTCGCCGCCAGCCTGATCAGCGACATCACGCTCACCTTGGTCAGCCAGTTCCTGTTCACGGTCGCGGGCCTGGTGCTGCTGCTGCTCAGGATCGAGGATACCGCCGCCGTCTGGCGCGTGATCTTCGGCCTGTTGGCGTTCCTGCCCATGGTGGCGGGCCTGCTCGCGATCCAGCGCATGGGCATCGTCAATATGGGCGCCAAGCTGGTGGGCGCCCTGTTCGGCGACCGCTGGGCCGATCTGGTCGGCAATGCCGCCCGGCTCGACCGGGTGCTGCGCCTGGTCTATCGCCGCCCGGGCCGGGTGCTGAGCTCGATCGGCTGGCAGCTGATCGGCTGGACCGTCGGCACCGGCGAGATCTATCTGGCGCTGCAGTTCATGGACCATCCGGTCGATCTCTATGACGCGGTCCTGCTCGAGTCGCTGGCCCAGGCGATCAGCTCCGCCGCCTTCGTCGTGCCGGGCGCGGTCGGCGTGCAGGAGGGCGGCTTCATCCTGCTGGGCGCCATGCTGGGGCTGGATCCCGGCACCGCACTCGCCGTCGCCATCGCCCGCCGCATCCGCGACGCCATCATCTTCCTGCCCGGCCTCATCACCTGGCAGATCGCCGAGGCGCACAAACTCGTGACCCGGCGCCAGCCTGCCGAATAGTGGCAATAGCCGCCGGCCTCCCCATCTAAGGGTGGCTCATTCCCATTCCAGTCTCGGAGCCAGCCGCCAGATGATCCAACTCCACTATTGGCCGACGCCCAATGGGCACAAGATCACCCTGTTCCTGGAGGAAACCCACCTCCCCTACGAGATCATCCCGGTGAATATCGGTGCCGGCGACCAGTTCAAGCCGGACTTCCTGAAGATCGCGCCCAACAATCGCATGCCGGCGATCGTCGATACCGACCCCAAGGATGGTGGTGCTGCCGTCAGCCTGTTCGAATCCGGTGCCATCCTCGTCTATCTGGCCGAGAAGACCGGCAAGTTCCTGTCGACCGACATGCGGGTGCGCTACGACACGCTGCAATGGCTGTTCTGGCAGATGGGCGGCCTCGGGCCGATGGCCGGGCAGAACCATCATTTCTCGGTCTATGCGCCGGAGAAGATCGAGTATGCGATCAAGCGTTACGTCAACGAGACCAACCGGCTCTATGGTGTGCTGAACAAGCGCCTGGCCGACCGGGCGTTCATCGCCGGCGATTATTCGATCGCCGACATGGCGGCCTATCCCTGGGTCGTGCCGCATGAGCGCCAGGGCCAGAATCTGGATGATTTCCCGCATGTGAAGCGTTGGTTCCACGCCATCAAGGAACGGCCGGCGACCATCGCCGCTTATGAGAAGGGCAAATCGGTCTCGACCACGCCGACGGTCAGCGAGGAAGCAAAGAAGGTCCTGTTCGGCCAGACCGCCGCCAGCGTCCGCTAGCCACGCGCGCCCCGACCGATTCCAAATCGTGGAATCGGTCGGGGATGACGCAACGTTTGGTCGCGAACTATGATTGAGAGATGGTGTTTCAGTTTTCACGCGTATTGGCGCTTCTGCCGATCCTGACGGCTCTGCTGGTCGAACCGCCCGCGCGCGCCGCCGATCCGGCGACGGTGACGCTCTATTACTATGATCGGCCGCCTTATTACGTGATCGGCGCGGACGATACAGTCTCGGGCCTGGCGATCGTGCCGACCCGCGCCGCGTTCGAGCGCGCCGGCATCCCCTATGTGCTGGAGCGCACCTCGGTCCAGCGCATCTTCGAACTGATGCGCAACGAGCAGGGATCGTTCTGCTCGCCCGGCTGGTACCGCACCGACGAGCGCGCCCGCTTCGCCAAATTCACCAAGCCGATCCTGCGCGACAAGCCGACGATCGGCATCGCGCGCAAGGGCTTCACGGTGCCGCCCGGCACCCGCTTCGCCGATCTGGCCGCCAGCAACATGACGCTGCTGCTCTCGACCGAGGGCTTCAGCTATGGCCCCTATATCGACCAGATCATCGCGCGCAAGGATCCGAGCCAGATCATCCATCTGACCAGCGGCGGCCATCGGTTGATCGAGATGCTGATCGCCGGCCGCGCCGATCTGGCGCTGACGACCGAGGAAGAAGCCCTGACCTTCGCCCCCGACGGCGCCGGCGGGCCGGACTATCCGATCATCCATTTCGCCGACGTCCAGACCGGCGACGCCCGCTCCATCATGTGCAGCCGCGGCGTACCGGACGAGACGATCGCAAAGCTGGACCAGGCGATCGAGAGCACGGTCAAGCCCTAGCGCCAGATCAATAATGTCTGAGCATGTTTCGATTACATGTCATCGAAACATGCTCTAGCCGCCCCCGATCACAGCCTCGAACTGCTGGGCGATCCGGTCCCAGGACAGTGGCCCCTCGGCCGCGGCGACCGTGTTCGCGGCGAGGCGCGCGTAGAGCGCCGGATCGGTCGCGAGCCGCGTCATCGCGGCGGCGAAGGCATCGGGCGTCATGGCATCGGCGACCAGACCGGCCCCGAACGGCGCGATCTGTTCGGCCAAGCCACCGACCGGCGTCGCGATCATCGGCAGTCCGGCGCCATAGGCGGCCGCCAGCACGCCCGACTGGCTTGCCTCGCGATAGGGCGCCACGGTCGCGTCGGCCGCGGCGAAGATATCGGCGACCGCATCCTCGGGAATCCAGCGCTGGTCGAGCCGGACGCGCGGATGGGCCGCCATCCGGGTGCCCAATGGTCCGAGCTCGCCATTGCCGACGATCGCCAGCTCGAAATTCACCGCGGGGTCGATCCGGTCGACCGCGTCCATCAGCAGATCCAGCCCTTTGTAGGGCAGCAGCCGGCCGAAACACAGGAAGCGGAACGGCCGATCCACGGGGGCGGCGCGGCGCGGGATCGGCCCGGCGTCGAAGCGGAAGATGCCGTGCGGGATCACCGCCATCCGGTCGGCCGGAAAGGCGAAATTCGCGCGCACGCCGGCCGCGACATGGGTCGACAGGGTCACGACCCGGTCGCTGGCCCGGAGCTCCCGCGCGATCATGCGCTGGCGCCAGGGATAATCGTCGCCCGGATGGGACGCCGCGTCATGCACCACGGTCACCAGCCGCGCGCCGGCCCGGGTCACCAGATCGACCATGAGCGGGTTCCACAGATGCGACATGGTCGCGACCACGACCTCGATCCGCTGCCGTTTCAGCGTGTCGCGAAAGGCGGCGCGCACCGCCGGCAGGCGCAGGGTCGCGGTGATGAATTCGCGCCCGCCGCGATAAGTGTCGATTTCCTGGATCGGCAGCCCGAGTGCCCGATATTGCTCGATGATCTCGGCCTGGCGCGAGACCGACAGGGCGAGTTCGACCCGGCCGCGGGCGGCCAGGGCCCGCGCAAGCTCGACCGTATATTTCGGCCCGCCGCCCCGGCGCTGCCATTGCCACAGCAGCACGCGGGTCACAGGCCCATCATCCGCTGGATCTCTGCCAGGGTCGGCGCCACCCAGTGGCCGCGCGCCTGATGCACGGGCGTGCCGGTCGGGTCGATCCGCACCCGGTTGGCGACGCCGGCATTGGCGCCGGCCTCGACATCGCGCCAATTGTCGCCGATCGTCCAGCACTGCGCCGGATCCAGATCGAACTCGGCGATCGCCTGGAGAAACATGCCGGGCTTGGGCTTGCGGCAGGCGCAGTCGCACCGGTATTCGCCCTGCCCCTCGGTCGGGTGATGCGGACAGAAATAGACCCGGTCGATGGCGCCGCCATGGGCCACGAATTGCTCGCCCATCCAGGCCATCAGCGTCTGGAACTGCGCCTCGCTATAGAGGCCCCGTCCGATGCCGGACTGGTTGGTCGCGACCACGACGACATATCCCGCGGCCTTGGCCGCGCGCACGAGGTCGAAGATGCCGTCGACGAAGACCACATCCTCGATCCGGTGCAGGAAATTGATATCGACGTTGATCACGCCGTCCCGGTCGAGGATCAGGCCGCGGCGGGTGCCCATCATGCGTTCTCCGTCAGCAAGCGATCGAGGTAGCGGGCCGGCGATTGTTCGGCCTGCCAGACCAACGCGTCGGCCGCGGCCGCGGTTCGCGCGGCATCATAGCGCTGCAGCAGACGATCGAGCGCCGCCGCCAGATCGTGCGGGCCGCGGAATGCCTCGCCGGCCGGCGCCGGCGCCTGGCGCGCGATCCAGGAGCCCTCGGGCGCCACCATCGGCGTGCCGGCGACCCGCGCCTGCACCAGGATGCCTGACGACCGGATGTCGTAGCGGGCGCCGTCGTAGGGCAGCACCAGCACGTCGATGCCGGCCAGCATCCGGTAATATTGCTCGGTCGTCAGCACCCGGTCCTCGAGCGTCACCAGATCGGCCGGAAACGCGCCGAGGCGCGTGCGCGCGATGCCGATGCCGGGCTCGCCCTTCGGGATGTTGAACGGCGATTGGAAATGAAAACGCACCTTGCCGGCCCAGCCGAACCGGCCGATGAGCTGCTCGACCAGATCGGGCAGATGCTGGAAGCCCTTTTCCAGGCGCGCATTGCCCAGATAGCCGATGGTGATCGGCGCGCCCGGCGGCCGCACCGGTGCCGCCGCGACCGCGGCCAGAATCAGGTCGTGCCGGAACGCGATCGGCAGCACGCCGACCGGATGGCCGGTCAGGTCCGCATAGGCATCGGCCAATTCCGCCGTATCGGAATAGAGCCGGATGCACCTACCGGCGGGCCCCGCCATGAGACGCGCCAGCACGGCCGCCGGGCGGCGCTCGCGCGGACGGCCGGCGCCGAACTCCTCGATCCGGCGCACCAGCTGCAGATGGATGCGCGGCCAGGCGCGATCGGTGCCGTTCAGGGTCTCGGCCAGCGCGTCGAGCTCGTCGACACCGATGGTATGGATCAGCGCATGGTCGCCGGCGCCCAAATCCAGCCGTTCACAGGCGGCGAGGAAATCGCGGCCGAAACTGTCGTCGGCCGTGTTGCGGTGGCGATGGCGCTGGTTCCACAGCAGCCGCACCCCGTCCTGCAGCGGCTTCGCCAGCGCCGCCGGCAGGGCCGAGAGCAGGCGATAGGCGAGCCGCCGGGCACGGCCGCCGGAGGTCAGATCGTAATAGCCCTGGCCGAACCAGGGCAGGATCTCGAATTCATGGGTCGGCCCGCCATAGGCGCGGTTCGACAGCACCGTCACGGCCAGCCCGCGGGCGCGGGCCGCCGCCGCCAGCGCGCCGTCATATTCGTAATGATGCCCGTTCAGGTCGACGAGCGCATGGTCGACGATGGCAAATTTCATGGGGCAAGCATCACGAGCGGCCGCGGACAGGCATCCTATAGAGGATCGGCGGCATCCCGTCCAAACCCAGATTGGGCCCTCACGCCACCGCCGCGTAGGCGAGCCGCCAGAATTCGCTCGCCGTCTCCGTCATCTGGGGCGTGGTCATCGGCCGCTGGGTCAGGAGGATTCCGATCAGGCCGGTGGCCGGATCGGTGCGCCAGGAGGTGCCGAGCCCGCCGTCCCAGCCGTAGCCGCGTGGCGGTGCCGCGGCGGGATCGGTCGTCACGCCCAGGCCGAAGCCCCAGCCGCGCCCCTCGAAGAAGCCCGGAATGAACAAGGACGCCGCTTTCTGCGCCGGCGTCAGCTGGTCGCTGGTCATGGCCTCGACGCTGCGGCGGGAGAGGATCGTCTCGCCGCCCGCCAGCAGCATGCGGGCGAATGCCAGGTAATCATCGACGCTCGAGACCAAGCCGGTGCTGCCGCCCGGCCGCGTCGGGGCATCCGATCCGGGCCAGCGCACGAAGCCCCCGGCCGCGCCCACCTGATAGCAGCCGGCCAGCCGATCCGCGACGACCGCCCCGAAGCCCGTGTCCTTCATGCCCAGCGGCGCGAAGATCCGGTCCTGCAGAAACCGGTCGAACGGCCGCCCGGCCGCGCGCTCGACCGCGACCGCGACCAGTTCGCTCCCGCTGTTATACATCCAGCCCTCGCCCGGCTGATGGACCAGCGGCAGCGCGCCATAGGCGGCGGCGCGCGCGTCGAGGCTCATGGCCGGCGCGTTCGGCCCGGGGGCGAGCCCGGCCTCGACGATCGCCCGCTGGATCGGCGGATTGCCGGGCAGCATCACCACGCCCAGGCCGAAGGTGAAATTCAGGAGGTCGCGCAACGTGATCGAGCGCTTGGCCGGGACGGTATCGTCGAGCGGCCCGTCGAGGCGGCGCAGCACCCGGCGGTCGGCCAGTTCCGGCAGCCAATGCTCGATCGGCGCGTCCAGCTGCAACAACCCCGCCTCGACCAGGATCAGGGCCGCCGCGGCAGTGATCGGCTTGGTCATCGACGCGATGCGGAACAGGCTGTCGCGCCGCATCGGCACCCCGGCCTCGATATCGCTGAGCCCGGCCGCCACCACATGGACCGCATCGCCGCACGCGACGAGCGCGGTCAGGCCGGCGACCACGCCGCGCCCGACCTGATCGGCCAGCCCTTCAGCCAGCCGGGCTAAGCCCGCTTCGGAAAAGCCTTGCATCGGCTCACATCGGCCGATCGCAATTGACCATCCAGGGCGTGCCGAACCGATCGACCAGCATACCGAAGCGCAGCGCCCAGAACGTCTCCATGATCGGCATCAGCACCATGCCGCCGTCGCCCAGGGCGGCGAAGATCCGCTCCGCCTCGGCCGGCGTCGGCGCACCGATCGCGACCGAAAAGCCCTGCGGCTTCAGATACTGCCCCGGCGGCGCGTCCGATCCCATCAGGACCACGTCGCCGACATTCATGTTGACGTGCAGCACTTTGTCCAACCAGTCGGGCGGCGTCATCGCCTCCATCGGCGAACCGCGGTTCTTCATGATGGCGTTGATCTTGGTGTCGAAGCAGCGGGCGTAGAACTGGAACGCCTCTTCGCAATTGCCGCCGAACATCAGGTAGGGATTGATCTTCACGATGGCGTTCCCCTGGGCCGGCGGCTCGCGAGCGGATCGCCGCCGTCGAGGGCCGCCAGGCGCGAGGCCAGCAGTTTCATATAGAGCACGTCGGGGGTCTCGCCGCCGTCGGGGACCTGGGCGGCAGCAAGATCGCTGGGATCGAACAGGGCCAGCAGGCGCTGGCGTCGCTCGATCACACGCAAGGCTTCGCGAAGCTCATAGCGTTTGGGCATGGGGCGCCTCCGTCGATATCGGCCGATGATAGACGGAAAACCATTGCAGATAAATTGGTCTGAAAAGATGGTGCGGGCGGTCGGAATCGAACCGACACTCCTCTCGGAACCGGATTTTGAGTCCGGCGCGTCTACCAGTTCCACCACGCCCGCATCCGAGGCGACAGGCTGGAAAGCCGTCGCGGTCTCGTCTTTACCGCCCGGATACGCGGCCTGTCAAAAACATCCTGCATCCGGGGAGCAGGCTTATAGCCGAGGCGGTACCGGTTTGGCGATGGCAATTTCGCGAGCCCTGCCCCGCGACGCCGGCACCGGTTGCGTCGGGGCGCCCGAGCCTGTTAGATGCGCGCGACCTTGCCGCCCGGCAAACGCGTGAATGAAGGATTGGCATGCTTCGACGGCTCTACGACTGGCTTCTGCTCCAGGCCGGCAAAAAGAATGCGACCTGGGTCATGGCCGGGATCTCCTTCGCCGAAAGCTCGTTCTTTCCGCTGCCACCGGATCTCTTGATGATCCCGATGTGTCTCGCCAACCGGCGTCGCGCCTTCTGGTACGCCACGGTCGCGACGGTCAGTTCCGTGCTGGGCGCGTTCCTGGGCTATGCCATCGGCTATTACCTGTTCGCCAGCGTCGGCGAGGAGATCCTGCGCTTCTACGGCGCCATGGACACGTTCGAGGCGCTCAAGGACAAATTCCTGCAATACGGCGTCGAGATCATCGTGCTGAAGGGCATGACGCCGATTCCGTTCAAGCTGGTGACGATCGCGAGCGGTCTCGCCGGCTTCAATCTGGGCCTGTTCGCTCTCGCCTGCCTGGTGTCGCGCAGCATCCGCTTCTATCTGGTGGCGGCGATCCTATATTTGGTCGGCGAGCCCGCACGCGTCTTCATCGAGAAGCGCCTGATGCTCGTCACCACCGTCTCGGCCGTGTTGCTGGTCGGCGGCGTGTTCCTGGTCAAGTTCGTCCATTTCGGCAGCTGACGGAGCCCTTCGGCCCATGCGCATTCCGCCCTTCCCGGTCATCACGCTCGGCGTCTCGGTCGCGGTCCTGGCCGGGGCCTGGTTCTTCCAGCTGGTCGTGGGACTGGTCGCCTGCGAGCTGTGCCTGTACGAGCGCTGGCCCTGGTACGCGGCGGTCGTGATCTCGGGTGCGTTCCTGGGTCTGCGGCGGCCCGAGGTCGAGCGCTATGCGCCGGCGCTCTTGGGATTGCTGTTCCTGGGGGGCTTCTGCCTGGCGTCCTATCATGTCGGCGTCGAGCAGAAATGGATCGCCGGACCCGATGCCTGCACCAGCAGCATCGGTGACGGCCACAAGGCCAAGACCATCGAGGAACTGACCGCCCAGATCATGGCGGCGCCGACCGTGCGCTGCGACGATATCCAATGGAGCCTCGCCGGCGTCTCGCTCGCCGGCTGGGATGCGCTCCTGTACCTGGGCATGATCGGCGTCGCCTGGAATGCGCGCACCCGCCGGCGCCGGCTCGAAGGCTATGCCGCATGAGCGCCCGCCCCTCGATCAAGCGCTGGCTGCCGGGCGATCCGGTGCCGGCCGACCAGGTGAAGCGCATGGTCCGGGTCGATCATGCCGGCGAGCATGGGGCGGCGCGCATTTATGAGGGCCAACTGGCGATCCTGGGCAAGCGACCGGTCGGCGAGACCATCCGCCATATGGCGGCGCAGGAGCGCGAGCATCGCGCCCAATTCGACAAGCTGCTGGTCGAACGCCGGGTCCGCCCGACCCTGCTCGGCCCGTTCTGGGACCTGGCCGGCTATGCGCTGGGGGCCGCCACCGCCCTGATGGGCGAGCGGGCCGCCATGGCCTGCACCGTCGCGGTCGAGGAAGTGATCGACGAGCATTACCAGCACCAGGTCGAGGCGCTGGGCGACAGCGAGCCGGAACTGAAAGCCGTCATCGAGAAATTCCAGGCCGACGAGCGCGAGCATCGCGACACCGGCCTCGCCCATGGCGCCGAAGCCACGCCGGGCTATGAAGCGCTGTCGGCCGCGATCAAGCTCGGCTCGCGCCTGGCGATCTGGATGGCGACCCGGATCTGAGGCGCAAACCACCCTCTCCCGCCGTTTGCGGCAGAGGGTTCACGCCGGGCAGCGTGGTACCGCACTGGCACAGGCCTTGCTGATCAGTCCCTATTCCAGACTGGTGTGCAGGAGAGTCCCATGACCGCCGACGCCGTGCCGAGCCCCGTGCTTAAAAAATCAGCGCCTTTGTACAAATCCCTGTTCGTGCAGGTGCTGGTGGCCCTGCTGCTGGGCATCGTGCTGGGCATGGCCACGCCCGATTTCGCCATCGGCCTGAAGGTCTTGAGCGACGGGTTTCTGAAGCTGATCTCGATGATCGTGGCGCCGATCGTGTTCTGCGTGGTGGTCCATGGCATCGCCGGCGCCGGCGACCTCAAGAAGGTCGGGCGGGTCGGCGTCAAGGCGCTGGTCTATTTCGAGATCATGACGACGATCGCGCTGGCGCTGGGCATCGTGCTGGCCTTCGCCTTCGGCCCGGGCAACGGCATGAACATCGACCCGGCCAAGCTCGACGGCGGCGCGATGGCGACCTATGCCGACAATGCCCACAAGCTGCAGGGTGCCGGCATCGGCAGCTTCATCCTCAACATCATCCCGACCACCTCTGTCGATTCTCTTGCGCGCAACGACGTGCTGCAGGTGCTGTTCTTCGCCATCATCTTCGGCGTCAGCCTGGCGCTGGTCGGCGGCGAGAAGGGCGAGAAGGTCACGTCCTTCATCGATGCGGTCGCGACCGTGCTGTTCAAGGCCATGGGCCTGATCGTGCGCGTGGCGCCGCTGGGCGTGCTGGGGGCGGTCGCCTATACGGTCGGCAAATACGGCGTCGGCTCGCTGAAGCAGCTGGTCTCGCTGGTCGTGCTGTTCTACGCCTCGATCGCGATCTTCGTCGTCGTCATCCTGGGCGCGGTCATGAAGGCGGCCGGGCTCAATATCCTGAAGTTCCTGGCCTATCTGCGCGAGGATCTGACCATCGTGCTGGCGACCGCGTCGTCCGACGCCGTGCTGCCGCAGATCATGCGCAAGCTCGAATATATGGGGGTCAAGAAGTCGGTCGTGGGCCTGGTCGTGCCGACCGGCTATTCCTTCAACCTCGACGCCTTTTCGATCTACCTGACCTTGGCCGTCGTGTTCATCGCGCAGGCGACCAACACGCCGCTGTCGCTGGGCGACCTGTTGCTGGTGCTGGGCATCTCGCTCTTGACGTCGAAGGGCGCCCACGGCGTGCCGGGGTCGGCGATCGTCATCCTGGCGGCGACGCTCAACGCGGTGCCGTCGATCCCGGCGATCGGGCTGGTGCTGGTGCTGTCGGTCGATTGGTTCGTCGGCATGGCGCGCGCGGCCGGCAACCTGATTGGCAATTGCGTCGCCACCGTGGTGATCGCGTCCTGGGAGGGCGACCTCGACCATGCCAAGGCCGTGGCCGTGCTCGAAGGCGAGACGCTGGTCGACGTGACGGCGGGCTAGACCCGTCGCCTAGTTCCGCCACCTGCGCGGCGGGGTACGCAGCGCCTGGCCCATGGCCTGCGCCAGCTCCGCCTCGCGAAACGGCTTCTGCAGCACGAGTGCCCCCGGCTGCAGCTTCAACACGCGGGCGGCATCGCCGCTGACGAACAGATGCGGCACGGCGCCGTCGCGGACGATGTCGCGCACCGCGTCAATGCCGCTGCCCTCGCCCAATTGGGCATCGATGATCATCAGATCGGGCCGATAATGTTGGGCAACCGCGACCGTCTCGGCCTCGGTCGTCGCGATGGCGCAGTCATGCCCCATCCCATCCAGCACATCGGCCAGCAATAAACCGATCATGGCATCGTCTTCGGCGAGCAGAATGCGCAGCGCTTTCATCGGATGCCCCACTCAAGACAGAAAAAACGACACGCCCCGGCGCTCTTTTGAGGCCGGGGCGTGCCTCGTCGCAGGGACTATTGGACCTTGGTCTGCACGACGCGGTTCAGGGGCTGCTCGACACCGGCAGGCTCGGCCACGACCGGCTCGCGATCGCCGACCCAGCTGATCTGGATCTTGGACGCCGGCACGCCATCGGCGATCATCGCGTCACGCACAGTGTCGGCGCGGCGATGAGACAGCGCCATGTTGTAGCTGTCGGTACCGACGTTCGACGCCATACCGAGCACGGTGACGCTGTGGGTCGGATTATCCTTCACTTCCTTGGCGGCGGAAGCGATCTGCGCCTGGCCGGCCGGAGTCAGGGTCGATTTATCGAAGTCGAAGTAGGTATTGTAGGCGGCCGCGTGCGACCTGGCGACACCCGGTGTCCCCACGGCAATCACCAGCGTGGTCTGACAGGGGGTAGCGATGCTCGGAGCGGCAGCCGGCAACCCGATGCTGAGGTTCTCACAGGCAATCTGTCCGACCGTCATGTTTTTCGACCATTGGGTCGTGGTGATCGAGGGATGCGTGTCGTTGCCGTCGGTCATCGCCTGGCGATACAGCGGCTCGGCCAGATCCATGCGGCCCTGGCGCTGATAGGCCAGGCCCAGATCCAGCTCGTCATACGGGCTATGCGGCGTGTTGGCATTGTCGACGCTCAGATCCGCGACGGCGGTGGCATTGTCGCCCTTCTGCAGGGCAACGAAGCCCGGGGTCTGCGACGACACGGGATCGCCCGGCACAGCGGCAACACAGCCGGACAAAAGGACCAGAGTAAGCGGCAGCGCCTTGATCACGGTCAATTTAAACATCTCTTTTGCTCCCAGACTTTGATGAGCAGCTTTGGCTTTTCATCAAAGCCTGCCCGCTAAACTGAATTGAATATAGGGATATATTTGCCGGATTATAAGTTTCGGGAAATACTCATTCCAACGATTACAATGGAATACATTCAGATATATTGCAGTTACATAAGCGGGTCAGAACCGGAAATCCCGAATTTATCTGCGGTAAATACGCATCGATAGCGATGCTCGCCACGATATCAGCCGGCTTGCGATCGACGGCGCCGCTTTCGATAAAAGCAATATCGGCACGCGAGATTTCCTAATTTACCCTGAAAAATCGCCCAATCTGAAAGGGTTCTGGCAAAATTCCCAAAGGATTTTTATAATAAAATTGATTCGATTATTCATCGCTCACAGCGCATATTATTAACAACCGAGCGGCAACAAACCGCGAGGCGGGAAAACCCGGACAGAAATCGGGCCGTCAATCCTCGATAACAGGTAAAAATGCCGCAAAATCGACCGCCCCAGATGACAGCGGCCGAGCCGCGGACCGCCGGCGATTTCACGATCGGCGGCATCGGCGCGTCGGCCGGGGGTCTCGACGCCTGCAGCAAGCTGCTGGCCGCCATGCCCGATGGCGGCGCCATGGCCTTCATCCTGATCCAGCATCTGGACCCGACCCACGCCAGCATGATGGTCGATCTGCTGGCCAACCACACCCCGCTCGCCGTGTGCGAGGCGGCCGATGGCATGCGGATCGAGCCCGGCTATCTCTACATCATTCCGCCCGGATCCTATCTTGCCGTCTCGGGCGGCACGCTGCGCCTGTCGCCGCCGACGGCACCGCATGGCGCGCGGCTGCCGTTCGACTTCCTGCTGGAATCGATGGCCGCGGACTATGGCGCGCGCGCCGTCTGCATCGTGCTGTCGGGCACGGGTACGGACGGCAGCCTGGGTCTGGCGGCGATCAAGCAGAAGGGCGGCCTCGTCATTGCCCAGGACCCGGACGAGGCCGGCCAGGGCGGCATGCCGCTGGCCGCGATCACGACCGGGCTCGTCGACCGGGTGCTGTCCGTGGCGGCGATGCCGGCCGTCCTGCAGCGCTACGACCGCGACGAAGCGATAGATGAAATCGAGGCGTCCGAAACGGCGAATTTCCTGCCCGAAGTCATCGACCTGCTGCGCACCCGCACCGCCCATGATTTCACGCTCTATAAGACCGGGACGCTGCGGCGCCGGATCGAGCGGCGCATGGGCATGGCGGCGGTAGAGCCCCATCGCATGGGCACCTATGTCGAGATGCTGCGGGAAGACGCGGTCGAGCTCGAGCTGCTGGCCAAGGATCTGCTGATCAACGTCACCAGTTTCTTCCGCGATCCGAAAGTGTTCGAGCTGCTGGCCAAGACGGCGCTGCCCACGCTGATCGAGCGCTTGCCGGCCGATCAATCCCTCAGGGTCTGGATCGCCGGTTGCAGCACGGGCGAGGAGACCTATTCGCTGGCGATGCTGCTGCGCGAGCAGATCACGGCGGCGAAACGCAACATCAAGCTGCAGATCTTCGCGTCCGACGTCGATCCCGATGCCGTCGCCACCGCGCGCGACGGGCTCTATCCCGACACGATCGAGGCGGATGTGTCGGCCGAGCGCCTGGCGCGCTTCTTCACCAAGGAAGGCCGCAATTATCGGGTCCACGCCGATTTGCGCGCCTCGGTCGTGTTCACGATCCAGGACGTATTGTCCGATCCGCCCTTCGCCCGCATCGATCTGGTGTCCTGCCGCAATCTGCTGATCTATCTGCGCGCGGAAGCGCAGGCCAAGGTGATCGCGCTGTTTCACTTCGCGCTGCGCGAAGGCGGGCTGCTGCTACTGGGCGCCTCGGAAACGGTCGGCACGGATACCAGCCGCTTCGCCCTGGTGTCGAAGCCGGCCCGGCTCTATCGCCAGATCGGGCGCTCCCGCTCGGGCGACCTGGGCTTTTCCATGAGCGGCGGCGAAGTCGTCCGCATCCCGCCCCGACCCGGCGCCGGTCAGCCTTCGCGTCAGCTAGCGCTCGCCGAGCTGTGCCGGCGGCTGGTGACCGAGGCCTACGCGCCGGCCGCGGTCCTGATCAATCAGAAACTCGAATGCCTGTTCTCGCTGGGCCCGACCGACCGCTATCTGCGCATCGCCCCAGGCCAACCGACCCATGATCTCTTGGCTATGGCGCGGCCGGGGGCGCGGACCAAACTGCGCATGGCGATTCAGCAGGCCGACCGCGAGAACGTGCCGATTATCGTCGCGGGGGGCTGGACCGACAATGACGGGACACCGGCCGCCTTCCGGATCGAGGTGAAGCCGGTCTCCCACGATGGCGAACGGCTGCTGCTGGTCTGCTTCGTCGACCAGCCGAAGCCGGAGCGCAGCCCGAGCCCGACCTCGCCGCAGGAAGCCTCACGGGTGGCGGAGTTGGAACATGAGCTGGAGGCCGTCCGCGCCGAATTGCGCCTGGCGGTCGAGAATCTGGAGCTGTCGGGCGAGGAACATACCGCGGTCAACGAAGAGGCCCTGTCGGTCAACGAGGAATATCAATCGACCAACGAGGAGCTGCTGACCTCGAAGGAGGAACTGCAGTCGCTGAACGAGGAGCTGACCGCGCTCAACAGCCAGCTCCAGGAAACGCTGGAGCGGCAGCGCACGACCTCGAACGACCTGCAGAACGTGCTCTACAGCACCGATGTCGCGACCCTGTTCCTGGATGCCGGGCTCAATATCCGGTTCTTCACCCCGGCGACACGCTCGCTGTTCAGCGTCATCGCCAGCGACATCGGCCGGCCGCTGGCCGACCTGCACTCGCTGGCGGCCGACGGCCAGTTGCCGGACGACGTGCGCGAAGTGCTGCGGACCCTGGTGCCGATCGAGCGCGAGATCGAGACGCAGCACGGCGTCTGGTTCCTGCGGCGGGTGCTGCCCTATCGCGCCCAGGACACCGGCGTCGAGGGCGTCGTCATCACCTTCAACGACGTGACCGAGCGCAAGCAGATCGCCGGCGCGCTGGTCGAGGCGAAGCAGGAGGCCGAGCGGGCGAATGCCGCGAAGTCGCGGTTCCTGGCGGCCGCCAGCCACGACCTGCGCCAACCGCTGCAGACCCTGGCGTTGCTGCAGGGGCTCTTGTCCAAATCGGTGACGGGCGAACGGCCGCTGGTGCTGCTGCAGCGCTTCGACGAAACGCTGGGCGCCATGTCGGGCATGCTGAACGCGCTGCTCGACATCAACAAGATCGAGGCCGGAACGGTCCAGGCCGAAAAATCCATCGTCCGGGTCGGCGAGATTTTCGACCGGCTCCGGGACGAGTTCGCCTATCCGGCCCAGGCGAAGCGGCTGGAACTGCGTGTCGTGTCCTGCAGCCTGTCGATCGAAACCGATCCGCTGCTGCTGGAGCAGATGATCCGCAATCTGCTGGCGAACGCGCTCAAATACACCAAGACCGGCAAGATCCTGCTCGGCTGCCGCCGTCTGCGCGACCGGGTCAGCATCGAGATCTGGGACACCGGCGTCGGCATCCCGGACGACGCCTTGCAGTCGATCTTCGAGGAATATCACCAGCTCGACAATCCGGCGCGCGAACGCAGCCGTGGGCTGGGCCTGGGACTGTCGATCGTGCAGCGCCTGGGGGCCCTGCTCGGCCATCGCGTCCGGGTGCGATCGACCCCGGGCAAGGGCTCGTGCTTTTCCATGGAGGTGGCACTGCCGCCGGCCCAGCCGAAAGCAGCCCGCGCAGCGCTCGCCCCCGCCCAAAAGAGCGACACGGCGCTGAGCGGCAAGATCCTGGTCATCGAAGACGATCCGGAAGTGCGCGAGCTGCTCGAGATCTTCCTGACCGACGAGGGGCACGTGACCGCGATGGCCGCCGACGGCTTCGCGGCGCTCGACACGGTCAAGCGCGGAAAAATCCTGCCCGACCTGATCCTGTCGGACTATAATCTGCCGGGCGGCATGGATGGGCTGCATCTGATCGCCACGCTGCGCGAAACGCTCGGCCGCCCGGTGCCCGCGGTCGTGCTGACCGGCGATATCTCGAACGACACGCTGCGCGAGATCGGGCGCCAGAACTGCATCCAGCTGCACAAGCCGATGAAGCTGCGCGAGCTGTCGCAGATCATCCAGCGCCTGCTGCCGCAACCCTCGCCGCCGCCGCCGGCCGTGCGGATATCCGACGGCAATGGGCCGGTGGTGTTTCTGATCGACGACGACGTCCAGATCCGCGCGGCGCTGCGCGAGGTGCTGGAAGCCGAGGGCCACGCGGTCGAGGATTTCGCCAGCGGCGAGGCGTTTCTGGATGCCTATCGGCCGGGCCGCGAGGGCTGCCTGCTGGTCGATGCGACCCTTCCCGGCATCAGCGGGCTGGATGTGCTGCACCGGTTGAACGAGGCCGGCGACAAGCTGCCGTCGATCATGATCACCGGCAACAGCGACGTGCCGATGGCGGTCGAAGCGATGAAGGTCGGGGTTTCGGATTTCATCGAAAAGCCGATCAGCCATGCCGACCTGATCGCCTGCGTCGCCCATGGGCTGGAACAGGCGCGGGACGCCGGCAAGGCATCGGCCTGGCAGGAGAATGCGGCGACCCAGGTCGCCGAGCTGACACCGCGTCAGCGCCAGATCATGGACATGGTCCTGGCCGGCCATCCCAGCAAGAATATCGCGGTCGATCTGGGCGTCAGCCAGCGCACGGTCGAAAACCACCGGGCTTCGATCATGAAAAAGACCGGCTCGAAATCCCTGCCGGCCCTGGCCCGCCTGGCGTTGGCGGCGGTCAGGGGGAGTTAGATTTCATCCGTCATTCCCGCGAAAGCGGGAATGACGGAAAGTTAAGGATCGCCCGGAATCAAAACGCGCCCTGCCTCCGCCGAGGACAGGGCGCGCCATGACGGCTCGGTATCCTAGAACTTCGTCTCGACCACGCGATTGCGTGGCTCCTCGACGCCGGCAGCCTCGGCGACGACCGGCTCGCGATCGCCGGTCCAGCTGATCTGGATCTTGGACGCCGGCACGCCGTCCGCGATCATCTCGTTGCGCACGGTATCGGCCCGGCGATGGGACAGCTCCATATTATGCTCGTCGCTGCCGACCAGCGAGGCCTTGCCGATCACCGAAATCGTGCCGCTCGGGTTGTTCGCCTGCTCCTGGGCGATCGACGCGATCTGCGCCTTGCCCGACGGGGTCAGCGTCGCCTGATCGACATCGAAGTAGGTATTGACTTCATGCGAGGTCGAGGTGGTCGTGCCCGTGACGGCGACGGTCATGACAGGCTGGCAGGGCGAAGCGGCACCCGGTGCCGCCGGCGGCAGGCCGATGCTGAGGTTTTCGCACGCGATCTGTGCCACCGTCATGCCCTTCGACCATTGGGTCGTGGTCAGGGCGGGATGGGTATCGGTGCCGTCGATCATCGCCTGACGATAGAGCGGCTCGGCCCGGTCCATGCGGCCTTCGCGCTGATAGGCGAGGCCCAGGTCCAACTCGTCATAGGGGCTGTGGGGATGCTGGGCGTTGTCGGTCTGCAGATCGGCGACGGCGGTGGCATTGTCGCCGTTCTCCAGCGCGATGAAGCCCGGCGTGTTCGCGTTGACCGGGTCGGCCTGCGCGGTGGTGGTGCCGTCGGACGAGGTCGACGGATTGGAGGCGCAGCCAGCCAGCAGAACCAGGGTGAGCGGCAGCGCTTTGATCACGGTCATTTTAAACATTGCTCTTGCTCCCAGACTTTGACTGAGCAGCCTAGGCTCTTCCATGAAAGCCGGCTCGCTGGACAGTCTCGAAAGCAAGAAACGCCGTATTTTTAACAAAGTTTCTTGAAGTAATAAGAATATTTTGTATCAGAGTACCGCATTAAGATACAATGCGTTACAGGCCAAGGCTGGTCGGAATGTTCGAATATATATTATAAAGAATGTTTCGATACTTACTCAACTGGACCGCTAAAAATCCACGCTTGGCCTGGCGCGCCAGCCAGGCATAATCGCCCGATGCTGAAGCGCTTCGTCTTCGATCGGGAAGATCGCCCGGCGGCCGCCTGGGCCGCGCGTTTCGCCGCCGGCCGGGACGCGGCCGAGCAATGGTATCGCGGCCAGGGCTTGGCGCCGCCACCCAGCGCCGCCGATTGCCGCGCGGCGCTGGCCCGGCACATGCCCGAGTTGCTGGGCCCCTACGATCAGGCCTGCGCGCTGGTCGGCGATGACGAGACGGCACATTGCATCCTCAGCCACTACCGGCCGCCGCCGGTCCGCCACGGCTGCAGTCAGGCGGTCTGGCTCGGCCCGGACGGGCCGGCGCTGGTGCGCAACTATGATTTCCCGCCGCAGATTGCGACCGGCCGGTTCGAACTCACCTGCTGGTCCGGGCGCCGGGTCATCGCCACGGCGCAACGGCCCTGGGGCGGCTGCTACGACGGCATGAACGAGGATGGCCTGGTCGCGAGCATGACCCATGGCGGCAGCGACGCCCAGGGCCTGGGCTTCTCGATCCTGCTGATGCTGCGCTACGTGCTGGAGACCTGCACGCACGTCGCGGACGGGATCGAAGCGTTGCGCGGCATCCCGGTGGCGCTGTCGCAGAACGTGACCCTGCTCGACCGCAGCGGCGATTTTGCCACCTTGTTCATCGGACCCGGCCGCGATTGCGCGGTGTCGCGCGATCCGGTCTGCACCAACCATCAGGAATTGCCGACGGGGATCCTGACCAAACGTCTTTCCAATTCCGTGCGTCGGCGCGAGCTGCTGCTGGCGGCACTGGGCGAGCCCAGCCTGACCCTGCCGGACCTGACCGCCCGCCTGCTGCAGCCGCCGCTCTATTCCCGCCGGGCCGATGCGGCGACGGTCTATAGCGCCGTCTACCGGCCCGCGGCCGGCAGCGTCGACTATCTATGGCCGGGCGAAGTCCGCCGCCAGAGCTTCGACCGGTTCGAGCCCGGCGAGTATGTCCATGATTTCGGTGAGCTTACGACGTAGGCTTCAGCCTGCGGCCGCCTGTTCGGCGGCCTTGCGCAGTTGTTTGGCGCGGTACATCGCCTGGTCGGCGGCTTCGAGCGCCGCCGCCACACCCTCGTTGCCCTTGAAGCAATAGGCGCCGGTCGCGGCGGAGAGATGGATGGTGAGGCCGTTCCAGACGAGCGGGCTCGCTTCGATCGCATCCGACAGGGCGGCCGCCTTTTCCTCGGCCGCCTCCTGGCCGGTCTTGACCAGCAGCACGCCGAATTCGTCGCCGCCCAGCCGCGCGACCACGTCGGCATGGCGGACATTGTCGATGAGCGTGCGGGCGATATGCAGCAGGGCCGCGTCGCCGGCATTATGGCCGTAGCGGTCGTTGATCTGTTTCATGCCGTTGAGATCGACATAGACGACCGACGAGCAGGTGCCGTAGCGCTGGGCCAGCGCCACCAGGCGCGACAGCTCGCGCATGAAGGCGCGGCGGTTCGCCACGGGCATCAAGGCATCTTCGTCGGCGAGTTTTTCCAGATGCGCCGCGCGCGCCTTGGCCTTGTCCAGCTCGCGCTTCAGCCGGCCGACCTCGCCCAGCAATCCCGCGAGCGTGTCCTTCAGCGGATCCGGCACCTGGCCGTCGCCCATGCCCGCCTGCGACAGCAGCGCCTGCAACGCCAGCACCGGGTTGGTGCTGGGGGCTGCGGCGCGCGACGCCCTGGCGCGTTTGGCCGGCTTACGGTCGGCGATCTTCAACGAAATGTCCTCGACCCATTCCTGGTCAGCCCCATCCGACACGCATCCGCGGGGCTCGTCGCTAGACCCCGGAACGGTGCGTAGAATGCACGATCCGGTGCGCTTGCCCAAATGCTTTCCGCCAATATAATGGCCACCTCGTCAAGAAGTGCTTAACCAAGGAAGTTTGCGCCGATGACATCATCCCAGGCGCAAGTCGGCGTCATCATGGGCAGCCAGTCGGACTGGGAGACCATGCGCCACGCCGCCGATACGCTGGCCGCCCTCGGCATCCGCTTCGAGACGCGCATCGTCTCGGCCCATCGCACCCCCGACCGGCTGGTGGCCTATGCCAAGGGCGCCAAGGGCCGCGGCATCCAGGTCATCATCGCCGGCGCCGGCGGTGCCGCCCATCTGCCGGGCATGGCCGCCGCCATGACGCCGCTGCCGGTGCTGGGCGTGCCGGTGGAGAGCCATGCGTTGAAAGGCATGGACAGTCTGTTGTCGATCGTGCAGATGCCTGGGGGAATTCCGGTCGGCACCTTGGCGATCGGCAAGGCCGGGGCGATCAATGCCGCCCTCCTCGCCGGATCGATCCTGGCGCTGCAGGATGCGGCCATCGCCGACGCTCTCGACCAATGGCGCCAACGCCAGACCGAGGCGGTGGCGGACGTGCCGCGCGACTGACGCAATCCGCTGTTAAACTTCTTACGACGACAGGAACAGGGCCCAAGGATGCTGGCTCCCGGCGCAACCATCGGCATTCTCGGCGGCGGCCAACTCGGCCGGATGACCGCCCAGGCGGCCGCTCGCCTCGGCTTTACCACCCATATCTTCTCGACCGAGGCCGAGAGCCCTGGCGCGCAGGTGACGCCCTATGTCACCGTCGCGGCCTTGGACGATGCGGATGCGCTGGCGAAATTCGCGGCTTCCGTCGATGTCGTGACCTACGAGACCGAGAATATCCCGCTAACCACGCTCGACGCGATCCTGCCGCTGGCCCCGGTCCGGCCCGGCCTCGAAGTGCTGCGCGTGGCCCAGGACCGGTTGCGCGAGAAGGATTACCTGCGTTCGATCGATGTCGCGACCGCACAATATCGCGAAGTGACCGGGCCGGACGCGCTGGGCCGCGCCATCCGCGACCTCGGCCATCGCGCCGTCTTGAAGACCGTGCGCATGGGCTATGACGGCAAGGGCCAGGTCATGATCACGCCCGACATGAACCCGGTCCAGGCCTGGACCGCGATCGCGGGGGCCGCCGACAGCGACGGGCTCGCGATCCTCGAATCTTTCGTCGACTATCGCTGCGAGATCTCGGTCGTGGTCGTGCGCGGCACCAACGGCTCGCTCGCCAACTACCCGGCGGTCGAGAACCAGCACGCCAACCATATCCTGGACACGACCATCGCGCCGGCGCGGATCGCGCCCGAGCTCGCCATGCGGGCCGAGGCGATCGCGCGCCACATCGCCGAAAAGCTGGATGTCGTGGGCGTGCTCGCGGTCGAGATGTTCGTGACCCACAAGGACGAGATCCTGGTGAACGAGCTGGCGCCCCGGCCGCATAATTCCGGCCATTGGACCATGGACGCCTGCTACACCAGCCAGTTCGAGCAGCTGGTCCGCGCCATCGCCGGCCTGCCGCTGGGCTCGACCGAGCGCCATTCAGACGCGGTCATGAAGAACCTGATCGGCAACGACATCGACCGCTGGCGCGAAGCCGTGGCCGAGCCGATGACCAAGCTGCATATCTACGGCAAGCTCGACGCCCGCCCCGGCCGCAAGATGGGCCATGTGACGCGGCTCGTGCCCCGGCATTAGAGCGTCGGCACCACCCTCACCCCGACTGTCCGTTTCCGGACAGAACTCCGTCCGGTTCCGAACGATATCGTGTTGGCACGGCATCGCCCGATCACGACAACCCATTGATTTACAACAAAACCCGTCTCTGGCCCGGCGGTTGCTCCTGATCATCTCACCAAGCCTCGCTGGAGATTGATCATGAACGCCAATATCGCTCTCGCCTTCGCCCCCCGCGCCACCGTCCGTTCGGCGGCCAAGCCGTCCGCTCGGAAGCTGGTGCGGGCCCGCGCGCTGCCGGCGCTGCGCCCGGTCGTCATCCGCCATATGGCGCTCGCGCCGTCGCTGGGCGCCCGGATCGAGACCGTGCTGATGGGCGTCACCTTCCTGGCGCTCGCCGGGTTGGCCGTCACCATGGAAGCGGTCGGCGCCTCGCTGTTCTAGTCCTTGGGCAGCGCCGCCAGGTAGGCCAGCACGTCGGCCCGGACCGGGGCGACGAAGCCGAAGGAACTGCCGAGACCGCCGATCAGCGTCGCATGATGGACGCCCGGATAGGTCTTGCGCAGCACCGGCACGCCCAGGCTCTTGAGCTTGGCTTCGAGCCGGTCGGCATTGACCGGGCCGACCAATTCGTCGTCGCCCGCAACGAGCAGAAAGGCCGGCGGCGCGCCGGCGACGGCGGCGTCGGCCGCCATGTTCGGCCGGCCGTCCGGCGAGCGGAGAATGCGGCCGTTCTCCTCGTTCGGTTCGAACTGATAGGGCCCGGCCAGGCCGATCCAGGCCTGGATCAGGGCCCGGCGCGGACCCAGATAGCGCGGATCGACCGCCAGCATGGCCGCAATATAGGCCCCGGCCGAATGGCCCATCAGCACGATGCGCCGCGGCGAACCGTCGGGCTTCAGCATATGGCTCGCGGTCCAGGCGGTGGCGGCGGCACCGTCATCGACGAAGCCCGGGAACGACACCGCGGGATAGAGCCGATAGTCCGCAACGATGGTGACATAGCCGGCAGTCGCCAGGCTCTGGCCGACGAAGCGATAGTCGGCCTTGCTGCCCATCTTCCAATTGCCGCCATAGAAGAACAGCACGACCGGGCGGGTGTCATCCTCCGGTCCGGTCGGCAGATAGACGTCGAGCTTCTGGCGCGCCTCGCTGCCGTAGGCCTGATTGGCCTCCAGCGAATAACCGCCGCGCGGCGTCACCGCATCGACCATGTCGAGCGCGCTACAGCCGGCCAGCGCCAGCGCGCCGAACGTGAGTTTAATGCCGAGCTTGAGACCGAACTTGGCGCCGTGCCGGACGACCCTGCGCAACTAGCGGCGCGCCTGGCGCAGGAACTCGAACGGGCCGGTCAGGTGCTTGACCGCCCGCTTGACCCCATCGGTCAGCTTCGGGATCTGCATGACGTCGCCGAGGCGCCGGTCGAGGAAGGCGAACGTGTCGGACGAACCCTCGGAGCTGTCGTTCAGCCAATAGAGCACGGTCGGGCCATAGGCGGCGGCGAGCAACGCGCGCTTGGTGTAGAAATTGAAATCGGTGGCAGTGTCGCCGGCGGCGTACCAGATCGCGTCGACCGTGCGATAGACGATCTCCGCCGCCTTGGCCGCCCCCCAGGGCGAGGCCTTGAGCGAGATCGCACGCCGCACCGCCTCGCGATGGGGGCCCAAGACCGCCAGCCGCGCCTTGACCGCGGTCGCGACCCGCTCGCGCACCTTGAGCGCCTTCAGGTCGATCGCGTCCAGCGCATCCAGCATCTGCCGGTCGGCCCAATCGTCGAGCCAGAGCGCCGCCTCGGTGCCGCCGTCCGGGAACAGCACCGCGATCTGCGCTTCGGGCAGGTCGATCGCGAGCGCACCGGCCTTCAAGCCCGCGAGCGACCAGCCGTCGAACAGCACGTTCGGCAGCGTCGCCTCCAGCAGCCGATCCTTGGCTGCGACAAATTCGGCGTTGGCCGTCATTGCAACTCTCCCCGGGCATAGGCGGCCAGATCGATCGGGTGCTTCAGGCCCTCCTCGACGAACGTCAGCAGGCTGAGGTCGTTCATCCGTTCCGGGTAGAGCACGCCGTTCAGATGGTCGAACTCATGCTGCACCACGCGGGCATGGAAGCCCACGGCGGTACGCTCGATCTTCGTGCCGTCGAGCGCGAAGCCGCTGTAGCGGATGGTGGTATGGCGCGGCACGGCGCCGCGCAGGCCGGGGATCGACAGACACCCTTCCCAACCGAGGTTGCGCGCCTCGCCGACCGGCTCGATCGTCGGGTTGACGAGGGCGGTCAACGGCTCCGGCCCGTCGCCGGCAATGTCGCTGGTGCGTTCCGGCGGCACCTTGAAGATAATGACGCGGCGCGAGACATGGATCTGCGGGGCGGCCAGGCCGACGCCGCCGATATCTTCCAGCGTTTCGATCATGTCGCGCACCAGCTCGGCCACGTCCGGTGCGGTCGGATCGGCGACGGGATCGGCCACGCGGCGCAGAACGGGATGCCCCATGCGGGCGATCTTGAGGATGCTCATGATGGCGTCGAGTATGGGTGCGCGTCCGGCGCCGGTAAAGCCCCCGGCTGTTGCTGGGCCTTCCGTTGGTGCTATGGATGGCCGCTTTCCGACTGTCCGGCCAGGATGCCATGCCCGAAGACCAGCCCAAACCCGTGCAGAAATTGATCGAAGCGCCGAACGCGCCTGAGATTTTCGCCGACGGCGTCTGCGGCTTTTTCCTGCATCATCAGAATCTGCGCATCGCGTTCGAGGCGTCGCGGGTCGACCATGCCGTCAGCCCCGGCCCGGTCAGCCGTTTCATCGTCGCCCGGGTCGTGCTACCGGCCGCCGGGGCGCGCACGCTCGCTGTCGGCCTGTTCGATTTCCTGAAGAAGATGGGTCTCGATCCGGGCCAGATCACGCCCAGTGTTTCGGTTCAGCCCACGATCAAGGAACCGGTTGCCGAGGCGCCGCCGCCGGTCGCGGCCGAACCGCCGCCGCCCGGGCCCATGATCATCGAGGCGCCCGGCATGCCGGAGCTGTTCGCCGACGGCGCCACCGGGTTTTTCCTCCACAACGGCATCCTGCGCATCGCCTTCGACGTCTCGCGCTTCGATCATGCCCACGCCAATGCGCCGGCGGCGCGGGTCGTGATCGGCCGGATCGCGATGCCGGCCGCCGCCGCCAGCGCGCTGGCGGTCAACCTGTTCGATTTCCTGAAGAAAATGGGCATCGATCCGGCCAGCGTTTCGACCGTGCCGACCGTCCAATGAGCCGGTTCCAGGACCTGCCCCGCGGTCTCCGCTGGTCCGCCCTGCCCGGAGCGCAGGCAAGACTCCTCTTTCCCTATGCCGACTGCGGTGCTATTAAAGCCGCTCGATCGGGGTGCAACTCGCATCCGCGACCCATTTTTTTATTCTCTGGATGGAGCGCCGGTTAACCGTGCAAGTCCTCGTTCGCGACAACAATGTCGACCAAGCGCTGCGCGCGCTGAAGAAGAAGATGCAGCGGGAAGGCATTTTCCGCGAAATGAAGCTTCGTCGGAATTACGAGAAGCCGTCCGAGAAGCGGGCGCGTGAGCAGGCCGAGGCGGTTCGCCGTCATCGCAAGCTTCTCCGCAAGCGCATGGACCGCGAGGGCTACTAGCCCCGGGCTTCCCCGACCGTCGCACCGGCGTTCAGGGATAGGATTTCAAGCAAAAGCGCCCGCGAGCAATCGCGCCGGCGCTTTTCGCTTTTTATCGCCGCCCTTCGACCGCCTGCTGGAAATAATCGCGTAGCGCCTTGGTATTCTGCTGCTTGCTGTCGACGGTCATCAGCATGGTGACCGTGGCGCCATCCTCGGACAGCGGCATCAGCAGCCGGACGTAGGAGCGGGCCTGGTCGGGCGCCGACAGCAGGATCAGATGCAGCATCGGCGTTCGCCGGCGCACCGCTTCCTCGTAATGCGCCTGCAGCAACGCGCCGAAGGCCGGCGGCAGCATATCGCGCGGCCCCTTGCCGGTCGGATCGCGCCAATGGGTCGTGCAGATTTCGGTACCGGCCAGGCGATAACGGAATTCGAGCGCGTCGCCGGTCCGGATCACGTCGGAGAGCGTCACCCGCGACAGCGACTCGACCAGATCGGCCGGATCGATATCGGCCCGGGCCGGGGCGAATCGGTCGCGGCGCTGGCGATGCCAATAGGCCAGCACGCGGCTGAGTTCGGGATAATCGCCGCTCGTGACATCGAGCTCGATTGCGTCGACCAAAGCGCTGTCGGACGTCCCGGCCTGCCCGCTCACGTAAGATTGCCTCCAATCCGGCCAACAGCGGCGTCGGCCGACGGGTTCCATGCCGGCCGGATCACCCCGGCCGGCATGGTTCGCAGCATCGGTTAGGCTTCGAGCGCCTTCACGATCTCTTCGGTCATCTTCTTCGCGTCGCCGAACAGCATCATCGTATTCGGCCGGAAGAACAGCTCGTTGTCGACGCCGGCATAGCCCGACGCCATCGAGCGCTTGATGAACAGCACCGTCTTGGCCTTTTCCACGTCCAGGATCGGCATGCCGTAGATCGGCGAGGCCGGGTCGGTCTTGGCCGCAGGATTGGTCACGTCGTTGGCGCCGATGACGAAGGCAACGTCGGTCGACGAGAAGTCGCGGTTGATCTCGTCGAGTTCCAGGACCTCGTCATAGGGCACGTTCGCTTCGGCCAGGAGCACGTTCATATGGCCGGGCATGCGGCCCGCGACCGGATGGATCGCATAGCGGACGGTGACGCCCTCTTTCTTCAGGACGTCGGCCATCTCGCGCAGCGCGTGCTGGGCCTGGGCCACCGCCATGCCGTAGCCCGGCACGACGATGACGCTGGAGGCGTTCTTCATGATGAAGGCCGCGTCCTCGGCCGAACCCGACTTCACGATCTGGTCGCCCTTGGTGGCGCCGGCCATCGCCGTGCCGCCGTCGGTGCCGAAGCCGCCCAGGATGACGTTGAAGATCGACCGGTTCATGCCCTTGCACATGATGTAGCTGAGGATCGCACCGGACGAGCCGACCAGCGCGCCGGTAATGATCAGCAGGCTGTTGGCGAGCGTGAAGCCGATGCCGCAGGCGGCCCAGCCGGAGTAGCTGTTCAGCATCGAGATCACGACCGGCATGTCGGCGCCGCCGATCGGCAGGATCAGCAGGAAGCCCAGCGCCAGCGAGACCAGCACCAAGAGCCAGAACACCAGCGGCGACGAGGACGCCATGAACAGGCCCAGCAGCACCAGGATGCCGACGCCCAGCGCCAGGTTCAGCATATGCTGGCCCGGGAACTGGAGCGGCTTGCCCGAGATCAGCGCCTGCAGCTTGGCGAAGGCGATGATCGAGCCGGTGAAGGTGACGGCACCGATCGCGGTGCCGAGGCCCATCTCCAACAGGCTGCCGGTATGGATCGCGCCCGAGGGTTCGAGGATGCCGTAGCGGCTGGGCGCATAGAAGGCGGCGGCGGCGACGCAAACCGCCGACAGACCGACCAGGGAATGGAAGGCGGCGACGAGCTGCGGCAGCGCCGTCATCTCGATCTTGCGGGCGATAAAGGCGCCGATGGCGCCGCCGATGGCGATGCCGACGACGATCAGCCAGTAGCTTTCGACCAGTGGCGAGGCGAGCGTGGTCAGGATGGCGATGACCATGCCGCCGATGCCGAAGAAATTGCCCTGGCGGCTGGTGTCCGGGCTCGACAGGCCTTTCAAGGCCATGATGAAGCAGACGGACGCGATGAGGTAGAGGAAGGCGGAAAGGTTTTCGGTCACGGGGCCGTCCTCCTTACTTCTGCTTTTTCTTGAACATCGCCAGCATGCGCTGCGTGACGATGAAACCGCCGAAGATATTGACCGAGGCCAGGATGACGGCGATGAAGCCCATCACCTTGGAAAAGGTCAGGTCGGCCGGGCCGGCGGCGATCAGCGCGCCGACGATGATGACGCTGGAGACGGCGTTGGTGACGCTCATCAGCGGCGAATGCAGCGCCGGCGTCACGCGCCAGACCACGTAATAACCCACGAAGCAGGCCAGCACGAACACGGTCAGGAAGAACACGAACGGGCTGCCGCCATGGGCGGCGGCCGCGGTCGAGGCGCTCTCGGCGACCTGTTTCGCCAGATCGTCGAGATTGTGGGACAGGGCCGAGGCATCCCCGGCGAGATCGGTCGCGCGATGCGACAGAGAGGTGGCATCCATGATGTCGAGGCTCCTCAGGCGGCGGGGGCGGCGGGCGTGGGTTCGGTCGGTGCCGGTTCCACGGGTGCCGCCAGCGCCGGATGGACGATCTGGCCGTCGCGGGTCACGAGCGTGCCTTTGACGATATCGTCGGCGATGTCGATCTTCAGGCCCTTCGTCTCCTTATCGACGATAAGGCCCAGGAAATTCAGCAGGTTCTTGGCATAGAGCGCCGAGGCGTCGGCCGCGATATGCGACGGCATGTTGGCATGACCGACCAGCTTCACGCCGTTGGGCGTGGTCACGATCTTGCCGAGCTTGCCGCCCTCGGCATTGCCGCCGCTCTCGATCGCCAGATCGACGATGACCGAGCCTGCCTTCATGTCGGCGACCATCTCCTTGGTCACCAGCACCGGCGCCTTCTTGCCGGGGATCTGGGCCGTACAGATCACGATATCGGCCTTCTTCAAGACCTCGTGGATCTTCTCGCGCTGCAGGCGCTGGTAATCGGCACTCATTTCCTTGGCATAGCCGCCGGCGGTCTCGGCCGCCTTGGCCGCCTCGGCATCGACCTCGATGAAGGTGGCGCCGAGGCTCTCGACCTGTTCCTTGGCGACGGCGCGCACGTCGAAGGCGGAGACGATGGCGCCCAGGCGCCGCGCCGTCGCGATCGCCTGCAAGCCTGCGACGCCCGCCCCCATGACCGTGACCCGTGCCGGCGGGATGGTGCCGGCCGCCGTCATCATCATCGGAAAGGCATGGCCATATTCCGTCGCCGCCTCGACCACCGCCTTGTAGCCGGCGAGATTGGCCTGGGACGACAGCACGTCCATCGATTGCGCGCGGGTGATGCGCGGGATCAGATCCATGCTGAAGGTGGTGAGGCCGGCCTTGGCATAGGCCTCGACATCGGGCTTGTTCTGCAAGGCGCCGAGGATCGCCACCAGCGTGGTGCCGGGCTTCAGGGCTGCCAGTTCGTCGATGCCCTCGCCGGCCAGCTGCGGTCGTTGCACCTTCAGCACCAGCTCCGCTCCGGCGACGGCGGCGGCCGCATCGGGCGCGATCGTGGCGCCGGCCGCGGCGTAGGCGGCGTCGGTAAAGGCGGCGGCGGTGCCGGCATCCTTTTCGATCACGACGTCGAGCCCGAGCGCGATCATCTTTTTCACCGTTTCCGGTGAGGCTGCTACCCGCTTTTCATGCGCGCGGGTTTCTTTGGTAATGGCCACTTTCATCGGTCGTCGTTCCCCTGGACTCCAAGCGCCGACGGTTCTCTCG